>JACCDH010270227.1_pt1 | contig 26474 bp, 21 predicted proteins | sample 7442481 | NCBI WGS metagenome assembly JACCDH01 (sample SAMN15323433, study PRJNA562643) | freshwater metagenome | isolation source: river surface water | place: USA:Blue River Watershed | collected 2017-08-15 | reverse complement strand
TTGGGGTAATGAGGAGGATTTTTTCGATGAAGCAACATAACTGATCTCAGAGCAGAATGGGATTAGGATTTTTTTGTGACAGAAACGTCACGAGGATTACTTCGGAGGTCTTAAGGACGGATTTGGGTTATAAGGTATTGAAAAAGTGGTCGGGGTGATTGGATTCGAACCAACGACCACCTGCTCCCAAAGCAGATACGCTACCAGACTGCGCTACACCCCGACACATGTGAGGAATATTTTTAAAGCTTCTTACGTGCTTTGTCTATCGATTCTTTAAAGAACTGCAAAGCTGCTTGAGAAGCCTTGGCCCTGTGCGAAAACTCATTTTTCCATTCTGGTAGTTCGGCCAGACTAAGTCCATCGTCTTCTTTTCTTTCAGGAATAAAAATGGGGTCGTAACCAAAACCTTTATCTCCTTTAAGTTCAAAAGCAATTTTCCCTAAAACGCGTCCTTCAAAAAAGTAGACTTCGTCTGGAGAAAGATAAAAACAAAGAACACATACAAAGTACGCGCTTCTGTCCTCTTTGTTTTGAAGAAGCTCTATGACCTTACGACACTTATCCGCATAATCACTGAGCTCTGGAGAAAAACGAGCACTTTGAACCCCTAGGATGTCAGGAAGCGCCTCAATATTAAGGCCCGAGTCGTCCGCTAGCGCAGGAGTCTTATAAGTCTCGTAGTAAGCTTTGGCCTTTAAAAAAGCATTCTCGGCATATGTCTTTCCAGACTCATCCACATCAAGAGTTTTAGGAGCTGGGTGAATGCTCAGAGTGCCAACGAAGAGCTCTTTAAACTCTTCGGCCTTATGAGCGTTCCCGCTAGCTAAAAGAAAAGACCTCACGGAAGTTGTTCCAAAGCTTTTTTCTGTTCTTGAACCACTACTTTTAGTGCGGTTTGAGCGCAAGAAAGTAGTGCCTGTAAGTGTTCCATGGAGAAAGGCTCCCCTTCAGCAGTTCCTTGAACCTCTACGAATTTCCCTGAAGAAGTCATGACGATGTTCATATCGGTTCCACAAGATGAATCTTCTTCGTAGTTTAGGTCTGCGATGACTTCATCATTTTTTGTTATACCGATTGAAATGGCAGCGAGACCATCTTTAATTGGTGATTCTTTCAGGAGTCCATCATTTATGAGTTTTTTAACGGCCATCTCCAGCGCAACATAGGCCCCTGAGATAGACGTAGTGCGAGTCCCACCATCTGCAACAATCACATCACAATCGATCAAGATTGAACGCTCACCAAGTTTTTTTAAGTCAACGATTGAACGAAGAGCACGGCCGATAAGACGCTGGATCTCTTGAGTTCTACCTGAGGCCCCTTTTCTTTCTCTGTCTGAGCGAGTATGAGTAGCTGACGGAAGCATAGCATACTCCGCTGTTACCCAGCCCTGGCCCTTACCTTTTAAGAAAGGGGGAACTGATTCCTGAACGGCCGCTGTGATATGGACTTTTGTATTACCAAATTCTGCCATGACAGAACCATGTGCATAAGGGTTAATGCCTGGTGTGAATTTGATTGGACGTGGAGTATCTCTTTTAATAATCGACATAGGAAACCTCGGATGATTAGACATTTACATGTGAGTGAGTGTGATTCTACACAAGATCTACTTAAAGAACAATTAAACAACCAGGAATGCAATGAGAACATTCTCATAAGCTGTGAGCATCAAACTCAAGGGCGCGGCAGAGGTGAAAATAAATGGACGGCCATGCCCGGGACAATTTGTTTTTCACTCAATCTAAAACCTCATCCGGTGATGAGTTACACGGCCATTGAGATCTCTGTTTTAATTACTAAGTTTTTTAATCAGCAAGGAAAGAATCTTAAACTAAAGTGGCCAAATGATCTCTGGGATAAAAATTTAAAAAAATGCGGAGGGATTCTTATTCAAGGGTCTCAAAATAATTTTTACGCCGGAATAGGGATAAATCTTTTCTCCGCAGATGAAAATCTTGGTGGTGTGTTTGAAGACGAGTTTGAAATTGACAAAAAAAAATGGGCCAAAGACCTAGCAGAGTTCATTCTAAATAATCGTTACCAATCCTCAACGGAACTCTCAAAGGATTGGCTTCTACATTGTGGCCATCTCAACCGAGAAGTTGAAATCAGTGAAAGTGGTGAAAAATATCAAGGTGTATTCGTAGGACTTGGTGAATTCGGGGAAGCACTCATTGTCTCACAAGATGAAACAAAAAAATTTTTTAACGGAACACTGAGACTCGTTAGTCGTTAATGATCTTATTGCTGATCTTCCCGAGTTCCTGACGGATGAGATTTTCTGCAAGGTCTGGTATCACTTCCCAGGCAACCTTCTCAGCGTTTTTCTGGAACAACTCATCCATGTACTCTTTGACATACTTCTTCACAAGAGCTTCCATCTCACGTTTCATGTCATTTGTATCAGTAGCATGAATCGGTTTAGGAGCATCATCTTTGAAAAGAATCCCTGGTTCATTATCATCTAAAGGTTTAAAGAGGGATTCATCAAAATCATTTTGAGTCGGTCTAAAAGTTGAAGCCGCTTGCTCCATTTTTGACGAGACTTCTTTTTTGAGATCTTCATACTCATCAGCTTGCCATAAATCCTCTTCTACTTGGTCGCGGATTTGAGCTTCAATGCTACTTACGTCAGACTCATCAGGAACGTATGATCCTTCAAGCTCAAGAAGACCTGCATTGAAAGTTTCGATAGAAATGAGTTTGGCGGCTGTCTTTTTCTCTTGAGGAGTTTCTTTTGGTGTCTCTAAAAGATCTTCCATCAACGGATAGTCAAGATCATCATTTTCTGGAAATTTTTGAGTGAAATTTGCCGCTTCTGCTTTACTTGCTTTGTGCTCTTTTAAAGATTTCACTTCACCAATAACCGGTGGTAACCCGGCCATTCCATCTGAAGCTTTGGCGTTATCTATAACACCAGGAACATTCATTCCCCAGTCGGCCATCTCTTTCATGAGTGGGTTTTGGGTCTGGGGGAGTGAGGGTTCAATTACAGGCCCTAGTGTTTCGAGCTTTTGTTCAGTTGTATGGCTCACCGTCCACTGATCTTCTGACGAGTCAGTGAAGACGATACTTGGTTGAGTTTTTTCTTCGGGGAACGGAAGAGACTCTTCAGTCTCAGGGAATGTCTCAATTAACTGTTTTGAGATCGCGATAAATTTATTTGAATCAAAAGGTTTTACAATTTTATCTGAAGCTCCGCACTTCTCCATTTCCTCATCATCAACGGTATCGAATGTCCCTAAGAGAAGAAGAACTTTTGCTGAAGGCATGAGAGACTTAATTTTTGTTGTGAGTTCGTAGCCTGTGTATTTTTCTGATAGATTGAAATCAAGAAAGACAAGCTTCGGTTGAATGATTGGTAGCTGCTTAAAAAGCTCTTCCTCACTAGAACAGTCAGTGATGTCATAAGGTTGATTGGCAAGCGTGATCTTAATTACTTTTTGGATGGTAAGACTATCATCCGCAAGAAGCACTTTATGGTTCATCCTTGAATTTCTCCCTTATGAGCTATAAAAAATTATAGTAGTCACTTGGGGTAGATGGGAATGAAAAAGTGTTAAAACTCGAGAATCATTGCTGTCTGGTTGTCAGTATTGTCTCTAGAGTTGGATAGTTTTAGTAAGCTATTCACTCTCTCGTTGGCGTCTGGGGAAATTTTATTAAGAGCATAAAGGAGCTCGTCTTCGTTAAGCTGGGAGTATACACCATCAGTTAGGAGGATGATCTTATCCCCTTCTAAAAGCCTGACCTCACGTAGTTGATGCCCAAGCTCAGGATACATGCCAATAGCATTCATCGGAAAGGTACGAAACTTTGTATCGAATTGATTTTTAGAAAGAAATTGAAAGGTGTCTTCGAGAATAATTTTCGAAAGGCGGCCTTGTCTAAAGTGGTACGCACAGCAGTTACCAACACCTACCAAGACCATCAAACTATCCGCTTTGACAGCAACAATGGCACTGGCACCAGCTCTTTGATTAATCGCTTTCTCTAGATTTTCTTTCAAAAGATTCTGATGCGCATGCATCAGTGAATTTAAAATAGCATTTCCTTCAAGGAGATTTCTCGGATTGTAATACAAAGGCATCGTCGCATTAGGATCATCTGAAATCTGAACATAGAAGTTTTTTATCTCTTGCTTCAGTTTTTCAACAGCACGGTCTCCGATCCCTGACCCACCGAATCCATCTAAAATCATGTACACGTCGTTTTCAAAATCAAAGTCATAGCCGTCTTCATTGACTTGCAAGTAAGGGCCTTGGTGAGTTTGAGCGGCGTAAGCTTTGAGACGCATATTACTCCAAATAGTTTTTCAACTTTTCAGTGGCTTTTTTGTAGTATTCACTATCTGTTGGGGAAATCTGCTGCACTTCCTGAAACTTTTCTTTGGCATCATTAAAAAGACTCAAAGACTCAGCGATGATTGCTTCACGGTAAATCTTTTTCGAACGAGACTCGAGTTGCATCTTGATGTCATCAATCTCATTCAAGGCTTCCGCATTGGTTGGCTCTACTTTTAGGATGTCCAAGTAGGCTTCGTAAGCACTCTTCATGTCTTGCCCCTCTTTAAGAGAGCGGGCCTTCCCGAGAAGCGGTCCTAAATCTGCAGCTAATTGATTTTTTGAATCACTCAGCATATCGGAGCCTTCTTTGATCAGGTCTTCATCCATGCCTTTGATGCGTAAAAACTCTTCGAGTTTCAGAATCGCTCTATACCATTCTTTTTTAAGATAAAATGTTTTACCAGGAGTTAAAGAATCCACCATTTTTTTCCGGGCCGTTTCCTTAGCCGCTCTTTCAAGCATTTTTCTTTCTTCTTCTTTCTGCCAACTCTCGAGTTCTAACTTCAGTTGAGACACTTCCATGTTCTCAGGGTCTTTTTCTACGATCTGAGTGAAGTAGCTTTCTGCGACTGGAATATTTCTATCCTTGACCGCCTCGCGGGCCTTTATTAAAAGTTCTTCTACAAGCTTTTTCGTTTTAATCCGTTCTTCTTCGGCTCTTTTCTGAGCATCAAGTTCTTCGAGCCTTTTAAGACCAACTTTCGTTTGCTCAAAATAAGACTGAACTTTTTTATAATTTGGATCTATACCAATCACGATCTGAAATTCTCTCAGGGCTTCAAAGTATTTATTCTGCTCAAAGTAACTAACGCCAAGCTCATAGGCGGTGTTCCGAGCTGTTTCTAACTCTTTCGAGAGATTAAGTTTCGGCTGAGCAGCTTTCTCAACAGTTTTGACAACTTCTTTCTCTGCCTTAGCTTTTGGTTTTTCCACTGGTTGCTCGTCAGAATCCAAAAGGACCCATAAAAGCGCAACGCCAGCAAGTCCATAGATCGCTTTCTTTCTTTTCGCAGGATCTTTCCAGATGCGCTTAATGACACTCTTTTCGGCCACGGCATCAGAATCGAAGTTGATGTCAGCGTCTCCATCCGAGATCACTTCTTCTTCTAAGATTTCTTCACGTTCGATCGTCTGGCCGCTTTCAACAGGCATCAAGCGATCGTACTCAGATTCAAGAAGATCAGACTGAATCTCAAGAGTGAAGGTCGTGCTACCAATAATGAACTCATCACCGGGTAAAATTTGCGACTTGTTAATGCGCTCACCATTAATGATGGTTCCATTAGAGGAGTTCAAATCTTCGATGCTCACATCCGCATTTTTCTTTCTCAGGACAGCGTGAACTGAAGAGACCTCAGGATCATCGAGGACAATTTGACATTTTTTAGTATCACGACCAATGAAGATTTCGTCCTGGTCAACCTGGAATCTATCATAAGGAGCGTGTTCACCAAAAAGAACAAGCTGATAGTTGACAAATGTTTTTAATACTCGAGTGCTTTCGTGCTCATCATTTTCAGTTGCAGTGATCTCATAGTTTTCACCGTCTGAATTTTCTGAAGGAAATTCGGAACTAGGAAGCAGATTTTCTGAAAATTCAGAAGATGTTTCTTCAAGATTTTGTTCATTTAAGACTTCTTCTAATTCATCCACAGGAGCTTCGTCATCGAAGGAATTAAGGGTTTTAAGGTCTTCCTCAATTAACTCATCCTCGGTTGCGACCTCTGCCACTTCCTCAATGATTGGTTGCGTTTCTTCAGGGATTAACTGATCCAGCTCACTGAGATCATCATCAGGCACATACTGAGAGACTGGTTCTGGATTGACCGGGGCCACATAGACTTGTTCCGGTTGCTTTGATTGATAGGAATTAAGCGAAGGAAGATCAGAAACGATAACGGAATAGACTCCACTCTTAATCTCATCTCCGTTTGCAACCTCATTCTTTGAAACGATAGATCCATTAATCGTAACAACTCCAAGCTGGGACAATTTTTCACAAAACCATTTTGAATTTTCATTTTTCAGGGCAAAGTGGTGCCTAGAGATCAAAGGATCGTCAATTTGCACGTGGCAGTCTTCGGACCGACCGACGTAGATTTCGTACGCTTCATTTAAGTCATCGGTGGCTACCGAGACTTCATGGAGTGGTACGTTGTTTTTTAAGACAATCAGTTTCACCTGTCTCCTGTCCTAATTTAAGTTCAAGTTGCTTGATCTGCTCAACTGCATTCTTATACCTTGGATCATCTGGAACCGAGTAGAGAAGTCGAGTAATGGCACAGTAAGAAATGACTGCACTTTTAAATTTTAGTGAGTTCGCATCTCGATTGGCCGTTGCTGTGTACCCTTCAATCTCTTTATCCAATTCTTCCTTTGTCTTACGTAAATAATACTCTGCTTGGGCGTCTCCTGGGGCAATAATTAATGCCAGATTGAACTCATGGATCGCCCGGTAATAATTCTTCTCTCTTAGCTCCCTTAGACCCCTCTGATAAATCACTGCAAGCTTTTCCTTGATCTGTTTGTTCTCATTTGCCTGGCGCTTTTCTATGGCAGTCGTCAAGTCGTCGCTGATGTTTTGAAAGCCACCACTCTCTTTCTTTGTTGTTGTCTTCTTAGGCTCTTCCTTTTTATCATCTGAAAGGAAGAGGTACCCACCAACGACCACCAACAAAAGAATTGGTAAAAAGCTTTTTTTCTTTTCAGGGACCTCAGCAGGGGTTTCCTTTAGCGCTTTTGCTTTTGTTGCTACTTCGACTTTGGCAAATTTATACACCGTCTGCCCTACAATTATCTTATCCCCTTCGCTCAGCTGCTTTTGAGTAATTTTTGTATCGTTGACCACAACACCATTCTGAGACCCAAGGTCGGTTGCGACCCACCTGTCTCCAACTTTTGAAATCTCAAGATGCTCACGACTGGTTTTAGTATCATTAAGTCGGATGTCTGCTTTTTCAGAACGACCGATGATGATCCGATTACCTACTAAAGCGTAAGATTCACCCTTATTCGCACCCGTCAAGCAGACCAGCCGGTGATAAACACCAGCATCCTTGGGAGCTTCGAACTGCTTAAGAACGAGGACGTTCTTCGCCATTAATCATTTCTCACAAAAGTTATATAGAACCCTTTCGCAAATCGGTCCTTACCGATTAATGCGTTCACATTAATTGTCATTTGTTTTCCACCAATCTCGTAAACTTCCTTCTGGTTACACCCTTCGTTATTGGCCGATTGATCACAAAGATCAATGAGTGTAGCCGCAAAGCCTTGGTCTCTGGCCGTATCAAGAATACTCTGTCCAGAAGACGCATTTTCTCTGATTCCTATCAGATCTTCGGCTTCAGGGTTGATCCTCTGGATAATTTTTTCTGAGTTTAGAATCAGGACTGGTCCTTGAGCTCCGGCAAGAAATTCTTCGAGGGAGCGAAGGTACGGGCCATCTTCTTCCATGCTTTGAACCTCTCCCGAATCCGTGTTCTGAAGCTCCTTAATTCGCATCAAGATGCTATTGATCGTATTCCTTAACGGATGGAGTTCACGAAATAATATTTTTGACTCCAACTCTTTTTGACGGCCTCTGAGAACTTTTTCAATTTGATTTTTAAGTTCCTCAATTGGTCTCACCGTCATGTAGTAAAGGATTCCGAAGAAAATAATCGCGACAATTCCAGAAGTCACAAGAGATTCAAAATAAGCTTTTGAATTATTCGCTGCTTCTGTCGCTAAAGAAGTTGGAGCAAAATTTAGAGAGATGATCGCAACCACAACATCTCGGCCAAGATTTTTATCATGTGCTTTAATCGCTCGAGCAACTTTAACAATATTTCCTTCACGAATAATTTTTTCATGATCCTGGTTCTTATCCACTCTAAAATACTTGAGCGCTTCTACGGCAAATGGATCATTCACAATCGTATTTAACTGTGAAACAGGTCTATAAATTCTACCTTCCATGTCGAACAGCTTATAACTCTCAACTCCTTCAGCATCATCGCCTTCCAAAAATCCTGTGTAGACCTGATCTAGATTTTTATCTCTCAAGAAAACGTTATTTAATCGGTCTACCTCTGCAGCATACTGTTTCGCTCGGTGACCAACCTCTCTGATTAGGAGTCTTCGGCTGTCACTTAAAACCGGCAGAATCGTGAGTGAGATGTTGATTGCGATAAAGATAAAGAGAAGAATACCTACCAGACCAGACCATTCATACTGTTCATTAAAACTATAAATGATGGGCATGATTTTGTGCTTAAAAAACCAGATCGGTTTAGCCGCGAGAGAATCAGGAACCGGTTCAGTTTGATTGAGCTCATCGTAAGAGTCTTCGTCATCAGATTCGCCATTCTTATAGACTTTTCTTTTGACTACAACTTTCTTCTCGAGGACGTACACCACTTGAAAAATAAGATTCGGCAGCGCAATTTTATCACCATCTTTTATCGTAAGACGCTTGATGAGCTTACCGTTAACAATCGTGCCGTTAGAACTTCCAAGATCTTCGACAAACGCAGTGTCGTGATTCACAGTGACTTTGAGATGTTTTTTTGAAACACCCTCAACAGGAATGATTACGTCATTGTCCGGACCACGCCCGACGACGTTTTCACCATCTTGTAAGATGTACTCCTTGCCTCTTAATTTTCCTCCAACAACGACGAGTTTAAACATCCATCACCTCCAGGATGTCTCCCTCTTTTAGAACCAACGGCAGTTTCCCAGCAGGAAGCTCGAGTGTTTTTTTGGCCTTCCAATAAATCCAGGTCATTCTCCAAGGCTTTAATTCACGGATTATCTTTACGACTTCATTTGAATGATTAAGAAAAACAACATCCAGTGGATAGCGCATAAAAAATGTATGAATCGAGTTACAAGGATCTAGGAGCAATCCATCTGTGGCGGGTGTTTTTCTAAACATGAGACCAATAATTCGCGTAACAGGATTATCTGCAACTTGAATGTTGGATGAGATGAGAGTGTCTTTATATTTAATTTTAACCTTCATACGTTTCCTGACATCATTTTAAGGAGCATCGGTGCGAAAATTGCCACAAGGACCGCTGGAAGAATAAAGAAAATCATCGGGATTAAGATTTTCGTAGCGGCCGTCGCTCCCTGTTGCTCAACTCGTGATGATTTTTTTACCCGTAGCTCATTCGATAGTTGTTTAAGTAGAGGCCCAATTGATGCCCCCACGGAATCGGCTGCGATGAGCGTGGCACAGAAAGAATTGATCTCAATCACATTCACTCTCCAACCTAGTTGCCTTAGACCTTCTGCTCTCGTAGAACCGATTTTGGTTTCTTTAATAAGCGTTTCAAATTCTTCAACGAGAGCACTCGATGGTGCTTTTTCGATCACTCGTTGAATGGCGGCCATAAAATCAAGACCTGCCTCAACCGAAAGGGCGAGAAGATCAACAATGAATGGCATTGAACGAATCACTTCTTCTTCACGTTTTTTAATTAATCCACTTATCCAAATGTCCGGATAGAAGTACCCAACGAGTCCCATGATTGGAGTTAGTGAAACTGGCCAGGAAGCTTCCATGATCCATCGGGCCGCGAGGAAAGCAAAAGGTCCACCGATGATCATGAAGAATTTGAGAGCTACGAATTCTTCAGCACTCATCTCTTTGGTCAGTCCTGCGTTGGCGATTTTTTGTCGGTACTTAATTCTAAAATTCTGTTTGTGTTTTGAACTTTGAACAATTGGTAAGAAGTATCTTTTATAGAACGGCTTCGTTACCTTAATAAAGAAAGCTTGGCTTTTCACTTTCGAGGTATTCTCAGCTTCTTCCAAAGCCTCTTGGGTTTTGTATTTATCTTGATCTTCCATGAAAACACGAACGATCAAAAAAATTGCAACGAAGATGAGTACGAGAGGGGCCCAGAACAACGCCATGGAACCTTTATTCAAGGTTTTTTGTTCATTTGATCCTTTTTTATAAACTGCAATTTCTACACCCGCGCTTAAAGCAATCGCACAGACGCCAGATTCTTTATCTTTGCCAAGCTCTAGTAAGGACAATCCTTCTCGATCCAAATAAATACTGTCATTCACCCAGTGATTTTTATCAGGTCCTATTGAGATCGACGAATTAGGGACAAAACTAGTTTTGTTCGAGTAAGTGAGTGCTTGAATTGAAACAGTACATTCTTGTTGAGGTTTATTGATGACAGATAGAATCTGCAGCTTACCTACATCTCCACCGGGAGTTTTATAAAAATAAATTGTATTATTTAATAATGTGGAAAGATTAATGGCATTAGGTGAAGAGAAAGTAAGCTCTGATGAAGAAATACATCCAGATGAAATTTCATTGAAGGTTTGTCCACAATCATCTTTAGACAAAGCAGTAGAGCTCAGTAAAATTGAAATTAACAACGTAATAACGTTCAGACTCTTCATGTACCCTCGAACCTCAAATTAAGTTCTAATTTAAGAGTAACAATAAATTGCTAAGCGTTGAAAATTTAAGGAAATGGGAAAAAATGTCCGGTTATATCAGACCTTAGTCGTCAGAAAACTATTATACTGATCGAGCACTTTTTTTGCTTCAGGCGAATTGAAAACCTCTGCTATTTTTGGGATGTAGATAGGTTGATATTGTGGAAAAGCATCTTTTTTACATCTTTCCACTCGGCCTAATTTTTCAATCATCGACTCTTTTTTAATTGTGCGCTTTTTAACAGCAGTACGGACCGCATTGAGTGCCTTCTGGGCGTCTTCCATTAATCGATAAAGAAGCATATCTGTTCCAGCATTGAGTGCCATGACGGCTGCTTCTTCTATACTAAACTTGTCTGATAAAGCCTTCATCTCCATATCATCAGTGATGATAATTTTTGTGAACTTCGTTTCATTCCTTAAAAAATCGTAGGCCTTCGGGCTAAGAGTCGTAGGTAGCTTGTCATCAATGGCGTCGACCATGAGATGCGCCATCATCATAAATTCCACTCTTGATTTTGAGGCCTTAATAAAAGGTACAAGCTCACGGTTTTTTAAAGTTTCAAGAGACGTTTTCACCAGAGGCAACTCAAAATGGGAGTCTTGAGACGTATCACCATGGCCGGGAAAATGTTTTGCGCAAGAAAGGATTCCATTTGTCTGGAGGCCTCTAATCGCAGCGCTAATGTATTTCTCTACCGTCTCTGCATCTGTTCCGTAGGATCTATCTCCTATGACCTTGTTCTCCGGATTCGTCAGGATATCACAGCAAGGAGAATAGCTAAGATTTATCCCACAAGCAGCAAGCTCCTTCGCAAGAACTTCGTGCATCTCATACACGAGCTTAGGAGAATTAGTTTTTGCAAGATCCATTACAGAAGGGAATTGAGTAAAGTGCTTTTTAAAACGCACTACTCTTCCACCCTCTTGGTCAACCGAGATAAAGAGCGGGTACTCGTCTCTGAGTTTTTGAATTGAATTCACGAGTTCAGCTAACTGGGCAGGATCTTCGAAGTTATGTGAAAAAAGAATAATTCCGCCAAGCTTTTCGTTTTTAATGAACTCAACTTCTTCTGGAAGAAGGGCCGTCCCTTTAATTCCACAAATAATGAGCTGACCGTAATTATCCAAAATAAACCTCACTCGTCTTCGACAATTTCTTCACCTGGTGGTGCAATCGTTATTCCCTGGGACACCCAGGCCACTTTCACCAAATCAAAAGACTTTGTGAACTGATAGAAAATCATCTGACCTTCCACTTCTACATTATAGCGATATTGTCCTTTTATTTCTCCATCAAATTTAATCGAAGCAGAAGCAAAAAGATTTTTCCCAACTTTCGTTAACTGGTCTTGGACGTAAGGGTACGAATCCCATACAACATAGAAATCAAATTGCTGGGTTTGATTTTCAGTTGCGAGAACAAGTAAATAATTATGATATAGACACTCTGGTATCTGACTGAAAAAACAAAAATATTTTCCTCGGGGAAATTTTATTTCAGTTGTTCCCTGCCATTTTGGCTCCGGGCTGTCCAAGGTCACTGTCATACTCTTACTTGCCGAATTAATTTTCATCTTAGATAGGTATTTTTTGCCTTCAAGCCAGACGGTAAATTCTGAGGCAAGGGGCCTAACGGTGATGAGGCGCTTGTTTTTTGATTTAATAGAACCAATCTGAGACACGATGATAGATTTCTCTAAGGCTTTCGCCTGGCTGCCTTTGGTATCTATCAACTGCGTACGAGTAACAAGTTTCTTATCAATTTTTTTTGACTCTCTCACAAAACGAAAGCTTCCGCTCTCGTCACTATATGCATAGGTCGTTTTCCCCTCACGAGGTAAGCCTTTCAATATTGCAGAACTACAGCTTGAGAGGAAGAAGAGGAAGAAGAAAATTTTCACTTGATGAATTTCTCGAAATCTTTCTTAGAATCATTTTCGCGCAAGAGACGCGTGATTTTTTTACTTATTAGGTCATCCACGGACGTCGGAAGATTTTCAAAGTGTAGTCCTATTTTTGATCTTCTGGACTTGTTATCTTTTGATACCTGCTCCACTGCGTACACAACTTTCACCACAGGAATTGTGAACACATCATCCGGGAATTTAATTTTCACACTTGTATACACAAGTCCTTTTTGAAAGAACTTTTGCTCCAGCTCTCCAACATACAAGGCAATCCCTGTTGTGGATAAATCTTGAACTCTGATCTTAAGTTTTGCGGCCTGATTGGTCGTATCTTTATTCTCATCATTCACAAGCTTCAAAAAACTTTTAAATAAATCGGTTTGATTACTTTTCGTTTTCAAATCAATCACGTTACTCGACTCGTGAACCTCATCAAGATCGAACTCGGCCCAGACTTCATACATGGGATACGTTAAAAGCCTGAAACTTTCACGACGCTCGGATTTAAAAAGTGTATTTTTGAACTGTAAAACAGAAAGACCACCGACACTCACTTGGAAGATCACTTCAGAGAAGAATGACATCCCTCTGAGCTCAAATGAGCATAGGACCAAATCCCCTACTTTGAACTGATTTTCCCTTGTCTGAAGGACAATATCTTCACGTTCTTTGTCGTAGCTTCCAACTTGGAAGTTATACTTATCCTTACTACCTTTTAGCCAAACAGTCACAACCCCCTGTGAAGAACCGAGTAGGGCCAACCTACTCTGTTTTTCATAGGAGTCTTGTTTGCTAAAAAATATTTGAGACATATCTAGCTTAAGGTTGTTACCTGACGAAGAAGTGTTAATGACTCTAGCGCCATGCCACAGCCACGAACAACACATGTTAATGGATCTTCTGCCAAAGACACAGGAAGACCTGTTTTTTCTTTAATCAGAATATCAAGATTTGCTAGAAGTGATCCACCACCAGCAAGAATGATTCCGTTATCAACAATGTCGGCCGCTAGTTCTGGTGGAGTTTTTTCAAGCGAGATTTTAATCGCTTCGACAACTTCAGAAATAGGATCTGCGAGAGCTTCGCGGATTTCGTCAGAAGTCACTTCAATTGTTTTTGGAGCACCAGCAATTAAGTCACGCCCCTTAACTTCGTAAGTCTTAACTTCGTCATCAAATGGGTATGCATTACCAATCGACATCTTAATCATTTCAGCTGTTCTCTCACCTATAAGAAGAGAGTATTTTTTCTTAATGTAAGAAACGATCGCTTCGTCAAATTTATCACCGGCAACACGTACTGATTTAGAGTAAACAATACCACCGAGAGAAATTACGGCCACCTCAGTTGTCCCACCACCGATATCCACGATCATGTTTCCTGATGGGTCTGTAATTGGAAGACCAGCGCCGATGGCTGCTGCCATTGGCTCTTCGATCAAATAAACTTCACGAGCACCAGCTTGCTCAGCTGATTCTTTCACTGCACGTTTTTCAACTTGAGTAATTCCGAATGGGATACAAATAATAATTCTTGGCTTGATCAGCTTTGAACCATTAAGAGATTTTTGAATAAAATATTTAAGCATTGCTTGAGTCACTTCGAAGTCAGCAATCACTCCATCTTTCATTGGTCTGATGGCCTTAATTGAACCAGGTGTGCGACCAAGCATTTCCTTCGCTTCTTTCCCTACTGCGAGAACTTTTTGTTCTCCACGGAAACCTTGGTGAACAGCAACTACTGAAGGTTCATTAACAATGATCCCTCTATCTTTTGCATAGACCAAAGTGTTGGCAGTACCGAGATCGATAGCGAGGTCATTTGAGAACCAATCAAGCATTTTTTTTAGCATACTTATCCTTTAACAAACTTCTTCGAGCAAAAATGAACTTTTAGACGCAAGATGCGGTGTCTTAAAATTTATCACTTAGGTCCGCTATGGACAAGAATTTAAACAAGATTCTTTTTCTGAGTCAAACAATCGGTTATGTTTCCGTAGCGCCTCAATCGTGCAGACGGTAAGATAATTTTTTAACTAAGGATCAATCCATGAGCGATGAAAAAAATAAATTCCCATCAAGTTTCGTTTCTTCCCAGTTCGTAAAATATATCGATTCAAAAGAGATCAAAGGGATTGTGGAAGCGCTCGGGAATACCTTGTCACAAAAGTACCAGGGTCAGGATCTCGTTCTTATTGGAGTTTTAAAAGGGAGCGCAGTCTTTTTGGCGGACCTCGCCAGAGAGATCAGAGGCGTCAAAGTCTATATCGATTTTGTTAAACTCCAGGCCGTTGGACGAAGCAAAGAAAATCACGGAACTATCACCATGAGTAAGGATTTTAGCATCAACCTTATGGATAGAAATGTCGTGATTGTGGAAGAAATTGTGGATACAGGTCGCGCTTTGAGTTTTCTTAAAAAACGTATTTTATTAAGCTCACCAAGAAACTTAGAAATTGTGACACTTTTCGATAAACCTTATAAAAGAACGGTAAATATTCAACCAGATCTGACTGGGAAAAAGATTGATGATCAGTTTATAGTAGGTTACGGCCTTGATCTCGAAGACTACGGCCGCAACTTTGAACAACTTTACTACCTGAAATATCCAAATTAATTATTGAGTCACTGCCGCAGAGGCATCAAAAAGTTTCACAATTTCGCCACGAGTGATGGTCATTGAGTTCATACGCTTTAGCCAAACACCATCTCTAAAATCCCACTCTGTGCTGAGACCTCTTAGGTGACCCTGTGCCTTAAGTTTTGCATCAAAGTCTTCACGGCTACTGACTTCACCGGCAGCTATCAAAGCGGCCGATCCAATTTTCATAGCATCCAAGGCAATGAGTTCAATTAGGCCAGCTGGTTTTCCATAGATTGATTGAAATTTTGAAAGCATCTCGTTGTCGATATCTTTTGGATCATCTCCAACAAAATAGAGTGTCCCGAGATTTTTTTGCTCTTTTACCATGGATTTAGAAACCCAACTTGGGCCTCCAATGACTTTTATTCTGTTCGCGTCATAATAACCGAGAGTAGGAATCAGTTGACTTGCCTCATGGGGAAAAGTTGCTAGAAAAACCCAATCAAAATCTAAAACAGGAGGAAGAGTTTGCACCCGTCTTATAGAAGTTTTCTCAAGAGCGTAAACATCGGTGAGAATTTTCAATTCTTCAGACCGCTCACGTGGAAATTTCAAACCAAGAAAATGCTGGGCCGTATCTCGGTAGTCATGAGTATTTTTCTCAAAACTTGCCATTGAAGTGACTTGAAGATTTTTAATCTGGGCCTTTCTCCAGATCTCTTCCATGTAGGCTTTACCACCCTCATTGTTTGGAAAGATTACCCCAATTCGAGGACCGAATTTCTTAATCATATTATCTGAAAGGAGAGACTCAACCTGGGATTCAATAGAGCCTTGGACCTCAATTAAATGATGGTTCTTTTCTTCTTTAGGTAAATTGATTTGAGAAAGAGAAATGTACAGAACTCCAAATTTTCTCGCCTCAAGGTATTCGGCCTTCGCACTTTCTGGGAAAAGACCCCCGATGATGAAAGAGACTTTGTTTTCACGGATCAGTTCCAACACCGCCTGAGCAGCTTGCGCAGGTGAATCGACTGAATCTTTACTGTGAATTTTCACGTTTTCACTAAGACCCAAAACTTTCAAACCTGTATCAACACCACTGAGTGCCTTTAATCCGAAAGCCGATTTTTCTCCTGTCAGAGGAAGAACTAGGCCAATATCAGCGATATTAATCCGAGCAGAATTTTCTAGCCTTAATTCGAAATCTCTGACAAATTTTTCGACTTCAACATTTCCAGTAAACTCTGTTTGTAACCAAGAGATTACGTCCTTAGCTCCAGATTTATCTCCACTCGTGTAACGCTCTTCTGCCTCAATTTGAGCAAGCTGAGCAACGGCCAGATTTTTTGAATGATTAAAGTCTTCTAGAAGTTCAATCTTTTCAGACTGGCTTAACTTCGAGAAAGATGACTTCAAAGGTTCATAGAGAGACGATGCTTGGATCTCAGAAAAAGTCTTCGCATCAGATAAAAGAAGAAGACTTGAACTCACTATCCCTTTATGGTTCTGAACCTTGATCGAGTAGGCAAGGGCCAACTGAGCATACTTTTTCAGCTCTCCATCGGTCAGTTGTCGTTTATCAATTTTCTCCAAACGGTCCTGGAGTTCATGGTATTGATTAAGTTTAAAGTGCCCGCTCGCCATATTAAGCTGAACCTGGCTGTAAAGTAGAGTATCTTTTGGTGAATACTTCTCCGAGACTTCGAAGTTCAAAATCGCCTTATCAACTTCGCCCATATTAAAAAGGGTCACACCTTTCAAATTGTATTTGAGTGATTTCTCAATTCCGCTGAGTGAATTGTCCTGCATCTCAGAGAGCTTTGCGATTGCAAGCTTGGCCTTACTGGCCTTAATTAGATCCCGAGCTTCGTCCAATTTTTTCTTCGCAAGTGGAGAGATCTGTGACTCATCAACCGTTTTCTGAGTTTTCATCTGAGAGCACGAAGCAAGTAAAACAACTACGAAAAGGAGGATACGCATAAGTCCCTTTTTAAAAAAAACAGTATCTAAGAATTTTAGCTCTGGAGTAGAAAAAAGTCAGGCAGAAATGGCCGGGACATTAATTGCCCCGACCTGAAATTTGAATTTATTGGAAAAGTTCGCGAACTCGATCAAAGAAACCCTTCGTCATAGGATTCGAAGTGTTTTGCTCCAATTCTGCAAGCCGATTGAATAGCTCACGCTGTTCCTTGGAAATTTTTGATGGAGTTTCGACGTGGATCGTAATGATTTGGTCCCCAAACCCATACCCACCAAGTTTAGTGATTCCTTTGTTTCTAAGTTTCATCTTCTGGCCTGACTGAGTCCCCTCTGGAATTTTCATTGAAACCCTACCACCTAAAGTGGGAACCTCAACTTCAGTCCCAAGGGCCGCTTGAGAGAAACTTATTGGAACTTCGCAATGAACATCGAATTCATCACGTTTAAAAAATTCATGCTCTTCAATATGAATCACAACATACAAATCACCCGATGGCCCACCGTTAATACCTGAGTCACCTTGATTACTAAGCTTAAGTCTCTGACCCTCATCAATACCGGCCGGAACTTTTACACTGAGTTTTTCACGTTTTTTATTACGGCCACGACCGTTACATGTCTCACAAGGATCTTTGATCATCTGGCCTTGGCCGTGACATTTTGGACACGGCTGAGCGATGGTGAAAAAGCCTTGCTGACGTCGAACTTCTCCGTGCCCTTGGCACATATCACACGTGACAGGACCTGAGCCTTTCTTGGCCCCAGAACCGTGACAAGTTTCACAAGCAGCGGACCGGTTAATGTGAAGTTCTTTCTCAGCTCCAAATGCTGCTTCTTCGAAAGACACAAACATTTCAGTTTGCAGGTCATCACCCGATTGAGCGCGCGATCTTCCACCACGTCGACCAGCTCCTCCACGACCACGACCTTGACCTCCCAAGATATCTCCAAAGATGTCTCCGAAAATATCTCCTAGATCGCCGAAGTCTCCAGAGAAGCCTCCTCCTTGGAATCCACCGCCACCCATACCACCCTGTTCAGCAGCGTGGCCCATACGGTCGTACATCGCACGCTTTTGATCATCCATGAGGATATCGGCCGCATGAGAAGCTTCTTTAAATTTTGCTTCAGCTTCTTTATTTCCTGGATTCTTATCAGGGTGAAACTGCATCGCAAGTTTGCGGTACGCCTTCTTGATCTCATCTTTCGAGGCCGTTTTTTGAACACCCAAAATTTCGTAGTAATCTCTTTTCTCGCTCATAACACTTTGCCATCCACATAGAGAAAAGGCCCCTTATCAAAGGGGCCTTCTTTGCTTAATTAAATTTAGCTTAGACTTCTTTGTAATCAGCGTCGACTACATCATCTCCATCGTCTTTCTTCTTATTTTCACCTTGTGATTGGGCTTCCGGACCGGCACCCTGACCGGCATCAGCTCCAGTTCCTTGATACATGAACTGGGCAAGGCTATGAGCGACGTTTTGAAGTCTTTCAGTCGCTGCTTTAATTTCGTCCAAAGACTCTGATGTGAGTTTTGTTTTAGCTTCACTTATCGCTCCTTCGATCTCAGTCTTTTTATCGGCCGGAAGTTTATCTCCAGCGTCCTTGATTGCTTTTTCTGAAGCAAAGACCAAGCTATCTAAATTGTTTCTAGCATCTACCACTTCACGACGCTTCTTATCGGCGTCACGATTTTTCTCGGCGTCCACAACCATTCTCTTAATTTCTTCCTCAGAAAGACCTGAGTTAGAAGTGATCACGATGTTTTGCGACTTACCAGTTGCTTTATCTAGTGCTGATACGTGAACGATACCGTTAGCATCGATATCAAATGTCACTTCGATTTGAGGCACACCACGTGCAGCAGGTGCGATCCCTGTAAGATCGAACTTACCAAGAGACTTGTTATCCGTTGAGAACTCACGCTCACCTTGGAGAACGTGGATCGAAACGGCCGGTTGATTATCAACAGCAGTTGAGAACACTTGAGATTTCTTTGTTGGAATCGTCGTATTTTTCTCGATGATTCTTGTGAAAACGTTACCAAGAGTTTCAATCCCAAGTGAAAGCGGAGTTACATCAAGGAGAAGAACATCTTTAACGTCACCACCAAGAACACCACCTTGAATTGCAGCACCCGCAGCAACCACTTCATCAGGGTTTACACCTTTATGAGCTTCTTTTCCGAAGATTTCTTTTACTTTCTGTTGAACGATTGGAGTACGAGTTGCACCACCAACTAAGATCACGTCTTCGATTTCATTTAAAGAAAGACCTGAATCTTTAATCGCCGTCTTACATGGGGCCACTAATCTTTCAACAAGGTCAGCAATTAAAGACTCAAATTTCGCACGCGAAAGGTTGAGGTTTAAGTGCTTAGGACCACTCGCATCCATTGTGATGAATGGAAGATTGATATCTGTTTGAGTCACAGAAGAAAGCTCATGTTTTGCTTTCTCAGCAGCTTCTTTCAAACGCTGAAGCGCCATTTTGTCATTTTTAAGATCAATTGAAGTTTCTTTTTTAAATTCTTCAGCAAGCCAGTTGATGATTCTGTAGTCGAAATCCTCTCCACCAAGGAAGGTATCCCCGTTCGTTGACTTAACTTCAAACACACCATCCGCTGTGATCTCAAGAATTGAAACGTCGAATGTCCCTCCACCTAAGTCGAAAACTGCGATGTTTTTATCTTTCTTAACATCTTGGCCGTAGGCAAGAGCGGCAGCTGTTGGCTCGTTAATGATTCGTTTAACGTCAAGGCCAGCGATACGACCAGCATCTTTAGTTGCTTGTCTTTGAGCATCGTTAAAGTACGCAGGAACTGTAATAACAGCTTCAGTTACTGGCTGACCGAGATAGTCTTCAGCAGCTTTCTTCATTTTTTCGAGGATTTTCGCTGAAATCTCTTGAGCAGAGTATTCCTTACCATCAACTTTTACCCAAGCATCACCATTTTTGTTCGCAAAGATTTCGAAAGGAGCGATTCCTTTAAAGTGGGCCGCTTCTTTATCTGTAAATTTACGACCGATCAAGCGTTTGATACCAAACAATGTTTTTGTAGGGTTTGTTACTGCTTGGCGTTTAGCAACCTGTCCAACAAGGTTTTCGCCGTTACTTGCGAAACCAACGATTGAAGGAGTTGTGTTGTGGCCTTCAGCATTTGGAATAATTTTGTAGCTTCCGTTTTCCATTACAGCTACGCAAGAGTTTGTTGTTCCTAAGTCAATTCCGATAATTTTTCCCATATAATTCTCCTTATTTTGAAATTTAGTTTTCTAATTACTGTTTATCACTCGCGACAGTTACTTTCGAAGGGCGTACCAACCTGCCATTCAAGATGTACCCTTTCTGGAACTCCTTGATGATGTGGTTCGGTTTTACGCCTTCCTGATATTCCTGGGCCATAGCCTCATGGAAATTAGGGTCAAATTCCTTGCCCACGGATTCGATCGCAGTTAAACCGTGCTTAGAGAGGGTATCGATAAACTGTTTTTTAACCATATCCAGACCAACAACAATATTTTTGATCTTCGGGTCAGTGTCACCTTTGAGCATGTCATTTGTGCGCTCAAAGTTATCAACAACCTGGAGAAGATCAGAGAGCACTCTTTCATTGCCGAACTTAAGAAGGTTTTCTTTCTCACGCTCCATGCGCTTTCTGTAGTTATCCATCTCAGCGGCGATATAGAAATATTTCGCCTTGAAATCGATCTCTTCTTTTTTTGCTTCAATCACTTCAGGAGTCTCAGAGGCATCCTTAAGGTTTGGCTCCTTAGCTTCGTCGGCTTTGTTATTTGAATTTTCGTTGTTGTCCATTAGTCACTCTTTGTTCAATTAATCTGTTACTAACAAGATGGTCTCTAAGTCGTAAGTGTCAATGCCTGTAGAGAAGAAAAATATTCTTAAAAAAAGACGACGGACCTATTTCAGCACATATCCCATAACTAAATTCAAAAACACATTAACTCATTGATTTAACAAGGGAATAGTACTAATAAGGTTGCTAACTTTTGGCTCATTGCCAATACTTTCATTTTCAGGAACTTTTACTCGAGGGGTTCAGAGGCGATTGAATGATCAAAATAAATGAAGTAATCAAAATGGTCAGAGGGCGTCAAAAAAATCCCATCAATCGAGTGTCTTTGACTATTTTCATTTTGTACCCAACCACTTCCCTGATTAACAAAGAATGGGCTCATTGTATGTATGCCAACGAGCCGATGACCTTGATTATGTAGCTTTAAATCAAATGACAATTCTGAGGTTGGTAATTCATATTGTCTATCTTGCCCAGTGATAGAATACCCAGTCATTCCTATCGAAGAGTAACGAATTTGGGAATTTAAAATATCACCAGAACCTTGAATTTCACCAATTTTGTAATTCCACCAAGCAGCTTTTTTAGTTGCCTTGGAAGTGTGAGATGTATGGGCTATCCATAAAAACTTCTGATCCTTTCCGTGTTGCTCCTTTTGAATGAGTATATTTTCAGCAAGAGTCTCATCTCGGAAGTTAATGTGTGCAGGGACATTTTTTTCGACCCAGCTTCTTTTCATGTAATTCTCGCTCGCTCGTAACACTTGAACTGCGAGCAAAGCCTTATAATAGTCTTGTCCTAACTTTTTCATCCACTCGATTTTATCCTTTAGCAGACTCTCTTTGATCACGCCGAGTGCGCTCATACAAGAGCTAAAATCTCTATCTGTTATCGTAAGAGTACCCTCTCGAATTTTTTTTGAAAGAAACGTCCACTCTTCAAGATTTTGACTTAAAGTTCCTACGCAAAAATTCTCGATGCTCTTTTTTTCTTCAACAAACACTGAGGAATCAATCAGACTCTCTTTCAGAATCTTATAGGTCGTGTGAGGGTACTCGTAAATGTCGGCCCCTAAAAATGCGACCTTGTCCTCTGGATTTCTCTGATTCCAGTCTTTGAGCCACTCTAACAATTCGACGTATTGTAAATTTGGATTCCAAATCGACAGTACGGCTTCTTTAATTGTCCCAGTACCGTCAGAGACATATTTGGATGCAGGACGGATAAGGAAAAGCTCTGACTCCACGTAAACTTGCCGGAACCCAAGCTCTTCGACAAAGTACTTCACAAGACGCGTTTGCATCTTCATGTATTCTTTAACACCATGTGCACTTTCACCAATCCCAACCCCTTCGGAAGTCGACAAGGAGTCAAACATTCTTAAGTCCTCGGAGCTAAGATCACGATCTGTCCCATTCAAGACATGTACAGGTGAAGTACCTATTTGTGAGTAAACCGTAGAAAATCCGGAAGAAAAAAGTAAAAATAATCCAACTAATATTTTCATCTAATTGACTCCTAAGTTCGTCCAGACTTAGAAAATCAACTTAAACTTTTGATGTCAAATCTAAAATGACCGGTCCCGAATGGACCGGTCATTGGAATGAGTCTTACTTACTCATGATTGTGAGAAGTTTTTGAACAAGCATATCGGAAGGCATTTGACCTAAAAGGTAGGCCTCAAGAACTGGAAGCTCCATAGCATAAAGTTCTTTATCAGACTCAGGAATAACCTCAGGCATTGTACCGCCTTCAGAGCGTGCTCGATAAACTGAGATCAGCTTACTACGTTCAACTTTTTCAAGTTTCACACGAACTTCACGTCTTTCAATTAAACTTTTTGCCATCGTGTTCGCCGCTGTAGCAGCAAACTTGTTACCACTGCGACCTTGAGCATCTTTCAAATCCACAGATACGGCAATCTCAGCTGGATTCAAGTAAGTTGTTGGCTCAACCTTGATCGCTGTAAGGCTCTTAAGAAGACCAATTGTTGTTGTTTCATCGTCAGCAGTGAGTAAATTCTTCTTAAGCATTGGGAAAGCGAGCTCTCTGAAGTCAGTTGAAGCCTTCGTCATTCCTAGGTAACGAGAAAGTCCGTAACTAAATGACTTTGTGATATTGTGAGTTTCACCCAACTCAAAAGTATGCTCAAAAGGAATCTTCTCACCATTAGCAAGCTCAAGCTCTACTTTTTTAGAAATTTTATCATTCATAAGACCAATGATAGCCTCAAGAATTTGATCTCTGTATTCTGGGTGATCAATGAAACTAGAACGGTAGTCATCAAATGTAGAGATTCCCATTTCACGCTTCATTAAGTAATCCATTGCAAGTACTTTATCTAACCAGATACCACGAACATCTAACTGAGTTGGATCAGCTTTAAGATCTCCACGAAGGTACGGACCTCGAGCGTGATTCACATGCTTACCAGTTTGCGCAACAACCGCATACTTCGTCTTATCGATACCGATGTTCTCATCATCAAAACAGCTGATCGCTTCTTGTGTGATATCCTCAAGCGGAACGATCGCTGCTAGTTTACCAGTTTTGATATCAACGACAGCACAGTGAACTGACGGAGTCTTAATAACTTCGACGAAGAAGTTCGCAGCAATTGTTGTTGCAGCTTTAAGATCTTTAAGAAACTCGATTGATTCCCACTGCTCGGCGGTAAGGTTAGGATAAATCCCTTTAATTCTATCGTAAGTTTCAAAAAACAAACGAAGACCTTCGAATGTATTTCTTAGGTTCATGTAGTAGCTACCGTCGTCTACTGATGAGAATCTCAATTTGTTACTACGCTTGTTTCTCTTCTCGTAGTTCTTCTTATAACCATCAACGTAGTTCTGAGCGATCTCTGCAAGAGTAGACCCTTCATCGAAACGGTTACAGCCAGGGTTCACTGACGTATGCTCATCTGTACAGTATCTGAAATCCTTAAGAAGCGCGAACTCTGGATCCTTCTTCATCGCTTCAAGTGTTGGCTTCGCAAGATTCACAATTGATCCATCTTTCATTTCAACTTGACGAGCGTAACCAAAACGAAGGGCCGCAATGTCGTATTTACCCATGATCGGAAGTTGGTTAAGGCTTGAGTACGAGTAATCCATCACCGATGAGTAAGTCACCTTACGATCGATTCCAAGAGCTTTTCTCTCTTCTTCAGAGTAGTAGTTATCTTTATCTTCAGAACCATTGAAGTTGTGACGTAAACCGAGGTTGTGACCAAATTCGTGCACAAGCGTTGGGATCCAAACATATGGCATAAGTTTATTGATTAGAACTTCTTTCTCTTCATCAGAGAGATCATTCCAAGGTTTAGCATCAGTAAGGTCTAAGTCACCAGCATCTATTGCTGACTGAATCGAATCATTCCAGTTAACCATCGAGTGGTGGGTCATGCTTTTACGAGACATCTCTTCGACAACGTTTTCGATATCAAAAGTTTTAGCAACTCTGTCATGTGAAAAGATCTCTTTGTGAAGTTTGTGCTCAAGCTTAGTGTTAGCAATCAACGCAGGTCCCTTGATCATTGGAGCAGCGACCGTAGTTGAAACTTGATCTTGAACTTGGAAAAGGTTCATCATGTGGTGATGTAAAGAAGCTGCCGCTGCTTGAGTACTCGCCATCTCTGAAGAAACACCTTTAAACTGACCGTTCGCGACTGCCTTAGTAGCTGTTCCAGCAGCTTCAGATTGCTCTCTCGCTGCTTTCTCTTGAGCTTCAAGGACTAGTTCATCGTAAGTTTCCTGGATGTACTTTCTGATTGTTCCGTAGAACATTACAACTTGACCCTTAAGGATCTCACCGTTTAACGGGTTCGCAACCGAAGGTCCGTACCCGATAACACCTGAAGCTTGAGGGTCTGTTACAAGAACTAAGAAATTATTTCTAAGATCTCCAATACTCTTTCCACGACCATCTTCAAGTTTGATTTTAAGATCCACACCAGCTGTCGCGAAAGATTTGTTAACTGTCTCAATCGCTTTAATTGAATCAGCTCTTAGCTTCTCCATCCCTTCTTCATAGAAGCCATCGTTTAAATAGTAAGTGATTTCCTTTCTCTCAGGGTTCCAACGATTCATATATGTGACATCAGAATCAAGCGTCGTACGGTTATCGGCCGTAAGCTTCTTCGTCTCAGATGTGAAGTAGCCAAATGTGTTTCTGTCAGTATTTGGGTAAATTACTGGCTTATAACCAGGAGAAGCTAGTTTTGAAAGCTTCACAAATGAGTAGTGGTAGTTAATTTTGAATGATAAATTACGAAGATCATCAAATGATTCAACGTCTGCACACTCGATCCCTGCGACCAATGTTCTTTCAACTGAAATATTTAATGAATCAGAAGTCATGTCAATTTTCTTAACGACTGAGCCTTTGTCGTCAAAACACTTATAGAAAAGGTTTGAAAGTTGCTCCGGAAGAGTATTTGTTTCGAGAGTCGTTAGCTTCGCAAAGTCTGCCTTGAAGAAACGTTTCTGAGACCAGTCCTTATCATCCACTTCTTCTTCTTTGTTCGAACACTCGCCGTACTGATCTTCAGCACAACGGTAGTCTTTGTAGTCGACCTCTAATTTAAACACGGGGCTGAAGTTATTTTCATTTTGAGCAAATCTCTTGTCAGTTGGAACTTGAAGAACTTCTAAGCTCTTCTCGCGGAATTTGAAAACCACGAGCTTAGGATCACCAAGGGTGTATGACCGAGATGCCGTTACGTTCATTGGTGTATTTTCCACTGACGGAGTATAAACCCATGGATCATTTATATCGGAAGTAAGGAGATCTTTTTGGAAAGTACTTTCCTTGTAAACTTCATCGTACTTCTTTTCTTTCGCACAACCTACTAGGACGATTCCTAACAAGGCAAGTATCACTGGTGACTTCATCTGACTCCTCCTAGAAGACATAAGTAAGATCCATGTATAAAGATGCTGTTCTATTGTTGAAAAGCTGAATGGTCTGGTCGTTACCGTATTCAAAATTTCGAACTGCTCCAGCGTTGGTTACGCCGAGCGAAGTAATTAGATTAGAGTTAATGTTGTAGCCAGTTTCAAAACTCACTTGATAACTGTCAGCTCTTTTGATTCCGCCGTAACTCCACCCCATCACATAGGCAAAGACCGGTTGAATATAAATCGAATCAGTGATTGACCAAGCAAGGGCCAGAGTCTGACTCACGTTGAATGAAGTGTTGTTTTGAAACGCTTTGTTTTGTTTTGTTTGATGAAAGTTTTTTGTGAAACCCGGCTGATAAATCAAAGTGGCACCAGTAAGACCCATAGGTGTCATATTGAACATCATACTTGGTATCACACTGACCCCAAGAAGTTTCTCATCACGAACTCTTGAATCCTTACTACTTGGAACAAC
>JACCDH011007199.1_pt1 | contig 26487 bp, 18 predicted proteins | sample 7442481 | NCBI WGS metagenome assembly JACCDH01 (sample SAMN15323433, study PRJNA562643) | freshwater metagenome | isolation source: river surface water | place: USA:Blue River Watershed | collected 2017-08-15 | reverse complement strand
TTCGGCAAAACTCCATTTGATTTAATGGATTTTGTTGCATCAAACTTATTGATGCCTTTAGGCGGCATGTTTGCAGCAGTGTTTGTTGGTTGGCGCATTTGGCCAGCAATTAAAACCGTATTGGCCGACGAAGTGCATGCGCATTTTGTACATGCTTTCCGTTTATTTGCAGCGGTCGTATCCCCTGTTTTGATTGGGATCGTTGCGTACATGCTGATCACAGCGTAATTATTAGTTCCTGCTTGCTAAGCTTTCGAGTTTTTGAAATCGAGCGAGAGCAGCAGTCTGATGTTCATCCTACAGCCAGTTTGGTCACCAGACTGGCTTTTTTATGGAAAATAATCTTAATCATTAATTTTCTTGAAAAAGGACAGCCACCTATTTTTTAAACTTAAATACACACCTTGATATTTAACATTTTTGCAACCACAGTTAAAGCCCATGGAAAATTTGTCAGGATGACATCATGCCAAAACCTCGTTGCAAGCAAATCGCCTTGAGCGAAACTCCTTACTATCACTTAACTTACCGCTGCGTGCGTCGTTCATTCTTGTGTGGCGAAATCGATGGTTATAACTTTGAGCATCGACGTGAATGGATTGTAGAACGACTGCGATTACTCACTGAAATGTTCGCAATTGATGTGGCTTCCTATGCCATCATGACGAATCACTATCATGTGTTGGTAAGAGTTAATCTCGATAAATCAGCAGCTTGGACAGCTTCAGAAATCTTCGAACACTGGAGTATGTTGTTCCAAGCGCCTGATTTGATGAAACAATATCTAGCCGGTAATTTGCTGGATCTCGAAGATATCCAAGCCGCAGAACGCATGATTGAAAATTATCGTGAGCGCTTAACCAGTATCAGCTGGTTTATGCGCTGTTTGAACGAACATATCGCGAGATGTGCTAATTTTGAAGACAAGTGCACTGGCAGATTTTGGGAAGGACGCTTTAAATCACAAGCGATTTTGGATGAAGCCGCCCTTATTAACACCATGGTTTATATCGATTTAAACCCTATTCGAGCAAAAATTGCTGAAACACCGGAAAGCTCTGCCTTTACCAGCATTGCCGAGCGGATTTCTGAGCGGAACTTAGCGACGGATGTAAGATGCGCTTTTCATGGCAAATTGATGCCTTTTATAGATGGTAAAGGCCTTGCAACTGAGCCGTGCATCCCCATGCATCTTGCTGATTATATTGAGCTTGTCGATTGGACTGGACGACAAATTCGACCGGATAAACGCGGTGCAATCAGTGATACTGCACCACCAATTTTGACTAGGCTTGGCATCGAACAAGGCAACTGGTTGCAAAATTGCCAAAAGCTCGAGGCCGATTTTCGGCAAGTAATAGGCCATTCTGCTGCGATTGAAAAGTTCTGCCAAGCGATTGGCCAAAAATGGCTGCAAGGTATTCACAACTGCCGACGATGTTTTGGATAGTGAATTCTTAACCTGGTAAAAACTGCACTAGTTTTTCCAAAAATCAACGCTGATCAAAGATCTGGCGTTGGAGCTTATGGTATCAGTATGCAAAAGTCTCGAAGTTAGAAAAATCAAATCCCTTCATCAAGCTGAATTTACTCAGAAAATTCTGACATTACATCCCATAGCAGCAATATTGTTTCACTTTTCAATGAATCAAGGGCTAAGGGCTGCAGTGAATCAAGGGCAGCCATTTTTTAAATTGTGGGTAGCCATATTCAATTAGTGGGTGGCCATATTTAATTGATATCTAATTGGCCTTGTTTAATTCTGCCCCTCAACAAACTCGGTAACTCCTGCGGTTGATATTTCTCAACCAACGCAAACAAAATCGCTAAGGTTTTTCGATCTGGATTGCCACTAACTAAGTCAGGAACGAAATGCTGCTGAAAAGCCCTCAAATACAGTGTTGTTTGTTCATCAAATTCACCCGTCACCGCAATACCATAACCATAAGCGCGTAAGGCTTGTTGTATGCTCAGAAGAGGTACAGATTCAGGCAATTGCTGCCAATATTTCTCGACAGTTGCTTCATCATACCAAGCACCAATGCCTTGGCGCGCCAGCCATTGCCAAGGAAAACGTGGGCCAGGATCTTGTTTACGTTGGGGTGAAATATCACTGTGGCCGACAATATGGGTTGGGCTAATTTCAGGATGTCTCGCCAAAATATCCTTTAATAATTGCGCTAATAACTCTAGCTGTGCAGGATCAAAATCTGGGGTGAAACAAAGAGGCATCACCTCATCCACGCAGCGACTCCGATTGACCAACTCAATCCCAATCGATTGATCATTCAAGTTTTGTTGGCCTTGCCAAAAACTCATCCCAGCATGCCAAGCTCGTTGTTGCTCGCTAACCAATTGATAAACCTTGAGTGGCTCAGTTGCAGGGTAGCTCGCGTCCGACCGTTCAGGGATCAGATAATGTGCGCTCACTGGATTTTCACTCGGCGTGGTCAACACTTGCAGCGATTGCGCCCAATCACCTGTGGTGTAATGCAGTACCACCATACGGATGCGTTGATTATGATTTTGTGATTGATGTTGTTGGCTGACCACAAAGTCAGATCCAAATTCGGATTGATTCAGATAACTAGCCTGCATACTACAGCTCGCTAATGTCACCCCACACGCGAGTAGGCAGAGCGCTCTGATTTGACGTATCATCGATGCAATATCCCTCAATTGCGATGTTGCCACTATAACTGGGTTTAGGGTGAATTGCAGCGCGGAATCGGTGAAAGGAGTAATAGCTCATGTCAACCAACAACGATGCAGGAAGCCTAGATTCGCCTCATGTTTCTGCTCAACTGACTGCAGAACTTGCATTGCCTCCGATCCACCTGCAAGTACATGGCGAACAAACGATGTGCTGGATTTTTGCCAAAGAAGCCAGCATAGAAAGTGTGGCGCAGGTGCAATTCGCCGCGCGTTTAATAAGAGCCCATGCGGGGGATTGGTTGATCGATTTAATTCCTGCTGCAACGACATTATTAATTGTTTTCAATTTTTTGAAATACGACGCAGACGAAGTTTATCAAAGTATCGCTGCTATTTGGCCGCAAAAAATGGCCAGCCCTGAGCAACAAGGCAAACTAGTGACCCTTCCCTGTTTTTATGATGAACGTTTTGGCCCCGATTTGGCTCGAATCGCCCTCCTGCGTCATTTAAGCATCGCGGAAGTGATCCACTTACACAGCAAACAACGCTATCAGGTTCATGCCATCGGTTTTGCGCCGGGCTTTGCATATCTTGGCCATGTTGAGACAGCTATAGCTAGCCCTCGCTTATCAACTCCTCGAACCAAAGTCCCTGCAGGGAGTGTCGGAATTGCTGGTTCACAGACTGCGGTTTATCCAAAGTCTTCACCTGGAGGTTGGAATATCGTCGGCAATTGCCCGCTGCCGATGTTTTCTTTAACCGCATCCCCAATGATGCCCGTTGAAGTTGGTGATTGGGTGCAATTTGCTGCGATCGAGCGAGCAGAGTTTCTTCGTTTAGGCGGAAATGATGAAGCTTGGCGTGTATTTGAGCCACAAGTAGAGCTTGGTACGACTTCAAGTTACTACGGGTAACTAAAAAAAGATGGCTTTGCTTAATGATCGTTAATCATGGCTGGCCATAAAAACAAGGTCTGAATATAAACAAGAACAAATCCTAAATTCTAACCGAGGACAGCCACAAAATCTTAAAAGGCCAAAACTAGGACAGCCAATTCATGTCAAGAACAGCAAAATCAGGACAGCCACTTTTGATGCCAAGGAACAACGCCCAAAATGAACACGAAGGAAGTTAAATAACATGAAGACTACGGAATGAAGACAGCCTCCGCTAACAAACCTCAACTGCAAACTGCTCATGCCGGCTTACTCATCGAGCAATGTAATAGCTTGGTCCAAGTTCAAGACGCTGGCCGCTTTGGTTATGCGGCTGTAGGGATCACCCAAGGTGGCTGGCTTGATTCCACTGCTGCACGTATAGCCAATGCCTTAGTCGGGAATGTTTCCAACAGCAACACTCCCGAAAATGCTGCAATTAAACACCAAAAATCTGCCGCAGTATTAGAAATCCCCTTAGGCGGGTTTCGGGTACAAGCCCTGCAACCTTGTTGCGTGGCTGTCACTGGTGCAAATTGGCCATTATTCAAAAATGGCGTGTCGGTACCGCGCTACAGCCGGATCCAATTGCAAGCTGGGGATCAATTCAGCATCGGATTTTCACCAAATCAAGGCGCTCGCTGTTACTTAGCTGTACATGGCGGCGTCCAAACTCCAGTTGTATTGGGCAGCCGAGCCATGGTCCTGCGTGAACAATTAAATCAAACGACTGGGCAGCCGCTGATTGTTGGGCAAGTATTACCTATCCAAGCAAGTCATTGCCAGCAAGCCCTTTCATTGCCTTATGATTACCATTATCGACATCGACGGTTTCGCCGCTTAGCGCTAGTTTTAGGCGCTCAAGCCGAACAGTGCCAACAAGTATTGCCGAGTTTTTTCAATCAAATCTTCACCGTCAACCCCGCCAGTGACCGCATGGGAGTGAGGTTACAAGGCCAAGCTTTAGTCATGCCAGCATTGAATATGGTCTCGGAAGGATTATGGGTTGGAGCAGTGCAATTACCGCCCGACGGGCAACCTATTGTCATGCTTCGCGATCATCAAACGATGGGGGGATACCCGAAACTGGGCGCTATCTGTCGACAATCACAAGCATTGTTAGCGCAAGCACTGCCTGGCGATAGTTGTCAGTTTGATGAAATCAGTGCAGAGCTAGCACTCCAAAAAGCAAGGCAACACGAACAACATTTACAATCGTTGGAACAGCAATTGTGGGCTGAACGAGACAGTCTCAGCATCATCAGAACCTAATTCCCAACCGAGCCATCTCTACTCATTGGATCAACACTTACGAGCTCAGCACTAACTTCACAGCAAAACCGGTGAATAAAACCCCAAGTAACAAATTACCAAAGTGCTGTGCCCAAACTTTTTCTCGAAAAAAGCTCGCCAATTTTCCGCCCGCATAAATTAAACAGGCTAAATATAACAAACTGATGATTTCCAACACCACGGCCAATACTAAATACGGCAGCCAACTCGGGGCAAACTGACTATCGATAAACTGGATAAAAAATGACATCAAGAACAGGATGGCTTTGGGATTGGTTAAACTCAGCAACAGCGCTTTTTGAAAAGCTCGAAGCGCAGCAGCCTCGGGGTTCAACGCTTTACGAGTTGTCATTTCTTCAGTTTCACCAAGGGCCACAACCTCTGAACTCAATGAAACTCCGGTGACTGCAGCCGCTGGGTTGCTAGCATCGGAGGCATCTGAAGTTCTAGCTGCAAACCGAGACAGCCACGAACACATCAATCCCCTTATACTCCACAGCAGCATGAGCCCCATATAAAGCAAATAACCAGCGCCCAAATAACGTAAAATGCGAAATAGCTCTGGCGATGTCAGCAATAACGAAGCCACGCCAAGATAAGACAACAAAATGAGCATGCCATCGCCAAGCAATACTGCCAATAAGGCAAACCATGCTGGGCGGTAGCCATGGCTCATGGCTGTCTTCAAGACAAATAAACTGTTGGGCCCAGGCATTAAAATGATCACGATGACGCCAGCTAAAAAGGTCCAAAATTGCACTACACCTAGGGCTTCCATCGATTCCTCAATACTGCTATTGATTGCTTAATACCCATGATTAACTGCTACTGCTCCCGCTGCACTAATTGCTCTAACCAACGATTAATCAGCTGACGTCCTGCGCTCTGAGCATTTTCAGCATTGACCATCGCAACAAATACATAAGGCCGTTGCTGTTTATCCCATACATAGCCCGCAATTGCGGTGACATTGTTTAAAGTGCCTGTTTTCAAACGCGCTTGGTTGAGCACCACACTTTGGGCAAATCGCTGACGAATTGTGCCATCTTGCCCTGCCAGTGGCAGGCTTGCGATAAATTCATAAATCCATGGTTGGCGCCAATTGGCTTGCAACAATGCGGCTAATTGTGAAGTCGATAACCGAGCGCTGCGCGACAACCCTGAGCCATTGTCCAGTACCATGCCTTCTGTACTCACATGCTGACTTGCTAACCAATCGAGCACTTGCTGTTCTGCTGCAGCTAAGCTGAGTTGGCGCGCTTGTGCACTTGGATCGGCAAGGCGCTGAAACACTAATTGAGCTAGCCCATTATCTGAGATTTTATTCATTTGCTGTACAAGCTGCGGTAATGGTCTGCTGTGATGGCTAACAAGCACTTGGTAAGCTGCAGGTGCATCACCATAACGCAGAGGGCCCTGCCAAGTTCCCCCTAATTGCTGCCAAAGAGAGCGTAAAGCAAGTTCAAGATTGAGCTGCCGTGGCAAAACCATTTGATAACGCTCAAGCAAACAGTTTCGGGGAAAATCACCTCGCACAGTGAGAATGAATTGTGGCTGTCCATCTTTGCTTTGAAAGAGTGGCTGTCCACGTTCAAAGTATGGCTGTCCAATCTCACGCTGACTCACTTGCCATTGCCATCCATTGGTACTTGCATCCTCGCATGCGCCTTGGCTCAACCGCAGTTGATTATCTAGTACCAGACCTTGCCAGGTTGGTATGAGTGTCAACTCAGGCTTGGTTGTGCCGCGGCTATCAATGCGAATTTGCAACATATTGCGAGCAAGTGGAAGGGCGTCAGGTTGATAGTTGTAATAAGCTTGTGGGGCTTCATCAAATGGCTCCCGATCTTCATCACTGGGCATTGGCGCGAATAAAAAGTTATCAACTATGACTCCCCCTGCTAAATGCGTCACACCACGCGCTCGCAATTGCAGCAATAATTCAGCAAGGTCACCATAATTCAAATCGTAATCAGCCAGCCCCCGCAAAACCAACGGGGCTGTTAGTTGGCCAGTTGCCATATTAGCCAAATCACTTTCCGCCACCAACAATTGCGTTTCTCCATGCCAACGCAGTCCTAAATTGGCCAATGCGGCGCTGCTGGTTACTACTTTCATGATAGAGGCAGGCTGCATCAGAGCATCCGCGCGATAATGCAAGGGGGGGATTTCAGTGATGTCGTTAGTTCTGTCCTTTGAAGTGCCAAAGCCTTGTACATCAGCTCTGCCACTCAAAGGCGCTGTGTTTAACGGCACAATACTAATGGCTACTTCGGAAGGTTTTAAACCCGCAGCTTCGATATCTGTTTGTACATCAGGCAATAAGGGTTTATTGGCACATCCTGTCAGTGCCAATAACAAAAGCCCGATCCCTGCTTTCATGGGCTGAGGGCCGGTAAGTGCCAACTGGCTTGTAGCGCCAAATATTCCTTTTTAGGCAACAACAAATAAACAGGTCGGGATTCAGGATTTAACCATTGGAATAAATTCGCCAACTCGCTGGGCGCTAATGCGGTACATCCGGCGGTTGTTGTTTTCCCCTCAGCTTGCTGATGCATGAAGATACAGCTACCAGCCCCCGGTTGGTTTCCAGGATTGTGATCAATAAACAGCCCTAACCGATAGCTATCGTCCGGCTTGTCCATCAGATCGCGGCGCATAGGCTCCGTCGTCCCCTTACTCATTGCTTTGGGGTATTTGGTGACATCAATAATGTGATTGTAGAGTGGCGAATTGGGCACATCGATGCAATAGTGATTTTTTTTCATGGGTAAATAAGGCATTGCCCCGGGGCCGCTGGGTTCTGCCCCAAAACTCCCGCTCAAACGAAATAAACCAGCAGGCGCCTTCCCATCCCCTTCGAGTTTTTGTTGACCAGCTTGCATTGGATGAAGGCCAATTCCCCAAGCAAGGCCTGCTCGACCTAAAATCACCGAACTTTGCACTGGGGCTGCTTGCCAAAGGCCGTCTTCGGTCCGACTAAAGGTTTGCAATTGCCCTTCGGTACTCTCCCAACTATCGGTGGTCACCACCACCAATTGTAAACTTTCACCAGGGATCACCGCTTGCACGCTTGGGATCAGCGACAAACTGCACCCCAGCAACAGCAGAGCACCATAGGATTTTTGCCAGAGGCTTTGTATACTCAACACGAATGTTCCTTAACCAAGCTGAGTTGCCGGTGAAAAATGTTGTTTGGCCCCAGAACCACCCAATGTCTTGGTTGGAGTTGCTTCTGTGGAGTATGATCGTTTTCGCAGTGTTTCTTATAGCTGCGCCTGTGAATGCAAAGCAGGCATTGCCAATCCCGCAACTCACCGCGGAAAAGCTCGACCTGAATTATTGGCAAAGCCAACACAAGCAGCCAAGGCAATTATTATTAGCAGCCAAGTCGCAACAACAATGGCAGCAGCAACTGCGCCTAGCGAGTCTTATTCAAGAGCCGGAGCAATTACCAATACAATACAGCGACCTAGCTGTTCGTGCAATCATAGAGAAAGCCAGTGCAATCCCCAAAGCGCCGCGTTTTTTTGCAGATGGCCGACCTGTCAGTGCAAAAGATTATCACGATTGGCAACAGCAGATGGCACTTGAAACGCTGCCTCAACAAACAAGTGCTCGCTGGGGTTTAGTGACCAAGCGTACTGACATTCGACGCTTTCCAACGCAAACGCCTTTGCTATCAGCTGATTTAAATGCGGATTTAGACCGCTTGCAAGAAACTGCAGTGTTTGTGGGGCAATGGCTGCAAATCTTACATCTGAGTCGCGATCAACAATGGGCGTTTGTTATTACCGACCATTATCGTGGCTGGCTACAAACCCAAGACATCGCCCTGAGCGATCGCGCAACGGTCTTGCAGTTTTTACAACACACGCCTCGCTTGTTTGTAACGGGCAGAACCGCGAGCACAAACTTCACCCCTGAGCAGCCGCAAGCATCAGCCGTGCAATTAGAGATGGGCGTGCAGTTGCCGCTCTTGCCGCAGCCAGATGTTTTGGTCAATGGCCAACATCCAGCATTTAGCCATGTGATTCAATTACCGACTCGGCAGCCCGATGGCCAGCTCAAACTCATGCTAGCCTTAGTCGCTCGCCATCAACCAGTGCATATCGGCCCTTTAGCTTACAATTCGGAAAATTTACTCCAGCAAGCCTTCCAATTACTGGGCGAACGTTATGGCTGGGGCCATGCTTATGAGACCCGTGATTGTTCCGGATTTATTCGTGATATTTTGCAAACCTTTGCTTTGAATGTACCGCGCAACACTTCAGAACAAGCCGCAATGCCAGCGCCGCAAAGCCTTGATTTAACTCCTTTTAACGAATCAGAAAAACAACAATGGCTCGCACAATTACAGTTGGGCGATTTGGTATTTATCCCTGGCCACGTCATGATGGTGTTGGCCGTAGTCGACCAAGAAGTGTGGGTGATCCATGATGCCAATGGTCTGACGCTGCGCACAGCTGATGGCACTTTACAATCGAGTCAACTCAATGGTGTTGCCATTACCCCACTGTCTGCCTTGTGGTTGCCAGCGCCTGAAGCAAAAAGCTTTATCAGTGCTATCACAAAAATTCAACGCTTACGGGATCTAGCCTTCGTCGCGCCCTGAGTTTCATTCGGAAAAGGATCAGTTATGCACATTCAGAGCATTGAAACCTATCGCTTAAAGGTGCCGTTGCGGACACCCTTTAAAACGGCTTTACGGACCGTCGAACAAGTGGATGATCTTGTCGTCAAACTGACTTTGGCTGATGGCACTGTCGGTTTTGGTGAGGCGGCACCCACACTGGTCATCACAGGGGATAGCCTGTATTCAATGCATGCAGTGATCCATCAAGTCTTCAAACCGCTGTTATTAGGGCGTTCATTACAAGATTTCAATGTGCTGCTGACACAGCTCCAGCAAGCGGTTGTCGGCAATTGCAGCGCGAAAGCGGCCATGGAAATTGCTCTGTATGATGCCCGAGCCCGCAGCTTAGGGCTGCCGCTCTATCAATTATTAGGCGGGGGCGTCAGTGAGCTAGAAACCGATATCACAATTAGCGTCAATTCTTGCGAGCAAATGGTGGCTGACGCCAAAGCAGCCGTCGCTCGCGGCTATCGCGCGCTCAAGGTTAAAATCGGCACCGATCCAATCTTAGATGTCGCGCGAGTGCAAGCCATTGCGGCAGCATTACCGCCCCACATTCAACTAAGGTTGGATGCCAACCAAGGCTGGACCGCAAAGCAAACCATTGCGGTGATGCGACAATTAGAGGCCTCGGGGATTCAAGCGCAATTGTTAGAGCAGCCGGTAGTTGCTGCCGATGTGGTCGGTTTAACCCAAATTAGCCACCAGATCCAAACGCCGGTATTGGCCGATGAAGCAGTCTTTGATGTCACGCAAGCGCTGCAGATCTTGCAAAATCGCAGTGCGGATTTCATCAATATCAAGCTGATGAAAACCGCAGGGATCAGCCAAGCCCTTCAGATTGCGCAACTGGCGAAAAGCTTTCGCATCCCTTGCATGATGGGCTGCATGTTAGAGTCAGCTATCAGTGTAGCCGCAGCTGCGCATGTGGCTTCCGCCTGTGGTATTCAATTGATTGACTTGGACGGACCTGAACTTTGTAGCTACGACCCTGTGGCAAAAGCTGCCCAAATGCAGGCTGCTATTGATCCAGAGAGCCAACCCAACGAGCAAGCGAGCCGACTGCGCTCATACACCGAATTTGCCGGCCCCGCCATTCGCCTCAATCAAAGCCCAGGGCTGGGTATTGAGGAGGTTGCGGGTGCACAACCTTGGCCTTGGCAACCTTGAGCGGGTCTATCGCCTAACACAGTGAACTCTTGCTCGAGCCGACTGCCATCACTGCCAGTTAACACCAGCCGATGACGGCCAACGCTGGTTTGCACACTCATCTGGTGTGGAACTGTGGTCTGTCCTAAGTACAGATCATCGAGATGCCAATAAATCTGCACCTGTTTATCTCGATGAATGGCACGAAATACACTATGCCCGAGTTGACCATCCAATTGCAGCGGCAAACGGATGTGCGAATCTTTGGTGGGATACAATAAATCCATGGGTTGGTCAGTGAACAGACTACATCCCGGATACACCGGCGGTAACCCTAAATATTCTGGATGTTGCGGCTGATAAAAATAAGCCATAGTGACGGGCAATATCATCCGAGTATGCGCTTTGCGTGGCAAATGCATCGCACAGCCGGTGGGCAGTTGATAACTACCCGTGGCATCCAGCCAGAGTTGTCGTTGATAACTTTGCTGGCTTTGCAGGTGCGTCGCAATCGGCATCTCTATCTGCGCGGTTTGGCATTGACCACGTTTGCGAAAACCATCATCCGCGCATATTTCCTGCATTTTCAACGCCAGACTTGGTTTAGTTAACCAAGGCGCATCAGGCAATAACCGAAAAGCATCAAACAAGATCGGGCCAGAACTGCGGGCTCCGCCTAAAATCGCAGCCGGTGCGCCATCGGCATTGCCAGTCCAAACGCCGATACTGTATCGGCCATTGACGCCAATCGCCCAAGCATCACGGAGACCAAAGCTAGTGCCCGTTTTCCAAGCAATTTTCTGACTTTTGACATAATCACGCCAAGAGCCTTCCGATTCCGGCCGCTCTAATTCCAACAAAGCTGTCAGTGTTAAATAAGCTGCGCCCTGACTAATCGGCAGTTGCAACAGGTCGGTTTGCAGCGACTGCTGTTCGGGCAGAGCCGGATGCGATTGTTGGTTAGACAACCTGAGGCTGCTATCGATTGATGTAGCTTGCTCAGTCAATAAACGACTGCTCGCCAGTGGCGTGGCTTTCGATACCTGAGCAGGATAATGCAGGGTTAGCAGTGGCATATGGGTTTTGGCGTCAGCGCTGAGCCGAGCCATTGCCGCATAACTGCGGGTTAACTCAAACAAAGTGGTTTCTGCACCGCCGAGAATTAATGACAAGCCATAATGATCGGCCCCTTTGGTGATCGTGCTTAAGCCAAATGCCTGCAACTGCTGGCGAAAACGGCCAACGCCATATTGATGCAGCATCCGCACTGCTGGCACATTCAAAGATAACGCCAGTGCTGTCGCTGCGGGAACGGCTCCCCGGAACTGCAAGTCAAAGTTCACTGGGGTATAACCGCCAAACTGGCTAGGCACATCGGGCAATAACGAATGGGGCGTTAACATCCCTTCATCTAACATTAAACCGTATAAAAATGGCTTCAAAATACTGCCAGAAGAGCGCCGACTTTGAATGATGTCGACCTCTGCGCCAGCGGCATTGCCCATATTGCCAAGATAGGCCCGTATTTTTTGCTGTTGATGATCAAGGACTAACACAGCCCCGTTGTTGACTCCTGCAGTGGCTAAGGTGCGAGCATGCCGAGCTAACACATCGGTTAATTGCTGTTGCAGTTGTCGGTCGATATCGCTGTAAAACAAGGCTTGCTGGGGCGATCTCTTCATTAAGGTTTGCAGCAGGTGGGGAGCCAGCGCTGGCCAACCAATTGGCTTATGCGGCAGTGGCTCTAACAAGGCTAGTTGCAGTTCCGTCGCATCAAAATGCCCCTGCGCATGAAGCTGACGGAGCAATCGATCGCGTTTTTTCTGTAATAAATCACTCCGACGCCCTGGATGCATCAAACCCGGGCTATTGGGTAATACCGCCAATAAGGCAGCTTCACTCCAACTTAAGGCTGCAGGTGCTCTGCCAAAATACCACCAACTAGCGGCGGTTAACCCGACAATATTGCCGCCATAAGGGGCATGATCTGCATAGAGTTTCAGAATGTGGGCTTTACTAAAATGCCATTCCAGTTGGAATGCCAATTCAGTTTCCCGCAGTTTTTGTTGCCAGTTGCGGGGCTGATTGCCATAGAGCAAACGGGCCACTTGCATGGTGATGGTGCTTGCACCACTTTTGACTTGTCCTGCCAGCAGATTGTTCCATGCAGCGCGCGCGACCGCCAGCGGATTAATCCCTGGATGAGAGAAGAAATACTGGTCTTCAAAACTCAGTAACGCAATTTGATAACGACTGGGTAATTCGTCCGCTTGATAAGGCAACCGCCACTGCTGATCGGCGGCGATATGCACATCCAACAATTGCTGATTGCTATCAAACACCGCAGTAGCCCACACAGGGGTCGTCATCCGCTTGGGCCACTGCGGTTGCTGCAAGTGATAAACCGCCAGCAATAACAGACTGGCGGTTGCACTCAATAAGCACTTTGTGAAAACACTGAATTGCATCGGCGCTTTCGCCCCAAATATTAAGGAACTACATCCACCCAAGCTCCTGCCGTATTTGCCCGAACTTTGGTGTTATACATAGAGCTGCTATGCCAAGTCGGCAGATAATAGCGACCAGCAAAACTGGCATTCAACGTCACTTTCACTTCAATACGCGATTGCGCACCACTGGCTTGCAAACTAAAGAAACTATTGACTCGATCATCCAAAGCGTATTGATGGCTCAGCTGCGCCGCGAGACCATCTTCGGCCAATACCGTGTTACGCAGTTGCCAACCGGCGGGGAACACCTGTAGCAAGGATAAATCGTTCACGGCATGTCCAGTTTGATTGACAATTTCCACCACAGCGACAAAGTCGGTTCCTTGTTTGATAGCACTGACGTCCAACGGCTCTCCAGCGAGCGTGGTAAACCGAGTTTGCATACTCAAACCTTGGTTATTGGCCTTTTCCTGTCCCGGTGCTGGCACGCCTTGTTGCGTCAAAGTCAGATACAAATCCGTTTTGCCAGTGTTGGTGACATTGAAACTATCGGATTGATAGCTAGTGAGCTCATCGGTAAATGAGGGATCCGTTAATTGCCATGTCGCCATCAGCGTATCCGCATTTTTTAACGTCAATTCGGCGCTATTGGCAGACTGAGTGCCACCAAACTGTTGCATCAATACCGCTGAGGCCCAAGCTTGTTCAATGGTATTCAAGTACTCATTGTTTCGAAGCTGTTCCGCCAAATCACTGGCAATTTGCCAACGTTGTTGCGACTGTTGCATCGCGCTCGCCAACTCAAGTTGGATCACCTGGCGAATTATTGATGAATGAAAAATGCCAGAGAGCGGTTCGTGCTGCACAGTGCCGCCATGTTGCTGCAGAGTCAATGCAATATCCGTCAAACTCTGTTCGGCATAAGCCAACGCGAGGAACTGATGCGCTAACGCATGTTGGTAAGCAGGTTTATTCAGCAGCTCAGTCCGCAAACGGTTCATTGCGCCAATATTTGCCTGATCGGCCAGCGCTAACAGCCACAGGCGCCAAGCCTGCAATGTCATGCCATCACTACTTTGATCATAAAAACTATTGGCTGTTTCTTTGGTGTGGTTCAACCATTGCTTCAGTAATGCCGCGTCCAGTACATACCCTTGCTGTTGCGCACGGAGCATAAAATAGCCTGCGTACAAATTCCCCCACTCTTCGATACTGGTGCCCCGCGGCCAATAGCTGAATTGGCCACTGCCAAGTTGATAACGGCTTAACTGCCGCAAGTGTTGCTCTATCCGTTGCTGGATTTGGCTGGCTTGCTCTGGGCTAGGCGTTTGGTAAAAACCTTGGAATAATAACGGGAAGACTTTAGAGGTCGCTTGCTCAACACAGGCAAATGGATAATCAGCCAATGACAACTCAATCTGTTTAAAGCCAAAATCTGGACTGCGGCTGGCACTGAACCATTGGCGGTTGGTGCCAATTTCACCAATCGCCGCTGCCGCCGGCTGCCACTGCTCACCTGGTTTCAGCACTTTATTCAGACTCCGTTGTATCGGCGAATTTGCGACACGGACGGGCAAATCAATCACTTCTTTGGCTGATAGTTGACCCGCCGTGGCAGTGACGGTCAGCTTGCCCATCCCTGCAATATCCGCAGCCTTGATGCGCAGCATCACGGTTTGTTCACCTGCCTGATTAAAAGTGACACTGCCTTTGGCGATTGCAGCGCTGAGTAAATCGTTGGTAGTCACCGAGACTTCCACACTCTGTGCTTTGTTTTCGAGGGGATTTTCACTGAAGAATACCGCAACTGGCAGCGCGAACTCCTCTTGGGTGCCAATCACCCGTGGCACTGTGCTTAAAATGGTCAAAGGTTGCGTGACTTTTAAACTGGTCTCTTGCTGACCATAAGCATAACCGTCGCCCGCAACGACCATCATACGAACCGAACCCATGTATGGCGGCAGCGTAATTTGATGTTCTGCCGTGTCTTTTGCCGCAAGCGTAAATGGCCCAAAGAATTTCACAACAGGTTTAAAGCGACGCTCGCGCTGACCATCACGTTTGGGAATGAGGTCAGAACCACCGACGGCTAACAAATGCGCCAGATCAGCACTATAAGCACCCACCACATCATCAAATAAGTCCCAAGTTTTAACGCCCAACGCTTCGCGTTGATACAGGGCAGCATGCGGCTCAGGGACGTGGAAATCGGTAATCCCAAGTAACCCCTCATCCACCATCGCTAAGGTATAAGTCATCGCACGACCTTGCTGCTCAGTCACTTTGACGGTGAATTGGCTCTCAGGCATTACTTCTGCCGGCGCGACAATTTCAGGCTGCAAATGACTGGCAGGATCAGACACCGGTAAATTAATAATGCCGTAGCTACGCAATGGTAAGTCATTCTGCCGGTGATGCGGCTGGATCTGGGTGATGTAGGCATAAATGTTGGGAGTCATGTCACGGGTTAACGGTACTTCCAAGGTGTCTTGACCTTGTTTCACCTTGACCCATTTTTTCAGCTGAACACTGGCGCCGTTCTCAAGCGTTAATAACACCTCACGATCGGGTCCTGCAGGCAAATGAATTTTTGCCACATCCCCCACCTGATAAGCCTCTTTATCAGTGCTTAAACTCAAGCGTGTCGCGCCATCACGGCTCGAACTATCACCATAACCCCAGCCAATATAAATTTCTTGGCTGGCACAATGATTCATCGGTTCACCACCCACGATACAGGTGCTCAAGCGATAACGGCCAGCAGGATAGTCTTTACCCAATAAAGTCCAACTTGCTAACCCTTTGCCATCACTGAACAAGCGACGATTTTCAACTTCTTTGACTTCTTCATCACTGTGATAATTACTACTACTTTCGTCACTATCCCACCACCAACGCCATTTCAATTGTTTTAAGGAGAGTGCCACTTCGCGATTACTCAAAGGCTGACCCGCGGCATCAAGCACGACCAAATCAATGGTTGCTTTGGCCTTTTCGTCCAACGCTGAATCGCGGATCTCCTGTGGTACAGCCATACCAACCCAAGCAGCATAGGGCAAGACGGTCGCAGGTCGATATTGGGTACTGAACTGACCATTCGGTTCGAAAACCCGCTGAATAAACATCGCTTTCAAGGCGCCAGGGCTTGGCGTATTTAACTCAGGTGCAAAAGGCACTGCGGTTTGACCTTGCGCATCAAGCTGGCCGACAAAAATTTTCTTCGACTCTGCGGCAAATTTCCGTGTGGTGTCATCAAAATGAAAATTGGCATACCCTGCAAACTTCGTTGGCATGGTGGATAGCTTCAATTCGACATCAGTTTTGAGCCCTTGCGCCGACGCCCCATTCAGCCATTGGGCTTGCAGGGCAAATGATTGCGCAGTCAGCGCTAACGGAGTAGTGGGCAAGGCTAAATCGATTTTTAAGCGATTGGGTAAAATGTTTTCAATTTTGATTGAGGTATCAAAATAACTGCCGCCCGCTTTCGCCACGACATGCCAGTTGCCAGTTTGTGCGTCTTCATCAGTACTCAAATCAAACCGATAGAAACCATTCTCATGCTGGCGCTGCACAATAGTTTTCACTTTTTGATTTTTCGGATCAAAAAACTCCAGTGTTACCGGAAAATCCGCCGGCAATTGCTGCTTTTTGTCCTGCAGAATTAACATCAAATAGATATTGTCGCCAGGGCGCCAAACATTGCGCTCCGCATAGAAAAAGCCTTTCACGCCTTCGGTGGTTTTGACGCCACTGGTATCAAATTGCCCGGTTGGCAGCGCTTCATTGACAGGGATCCGGATAAAACCAATATCGCCATCGCCCTCCGCCTGCAGATAATAAGGCACACCTTGGGGCACCACAGTTGCGAGCCCTTGGCTATCAGAGACAGCTTGTGCAATCAGTTGGCTCTGGTAGTTAAATACTGAAACTTTTTTGCCCGCTGCGGCTTCCCCTGTTTTCAAATTCGTGGTCAGGATATGCAGTTGTTTATCACCGCCCATTTTGGCGAGCAGCCCCATATTGGAAGCAATAAAAACTTTGCTGATATTGGTTTTGTCGTTGTATTCATTGAAATAAGCATTTTTACAAGGATTCTTCCGCTCATCCCAATCGTAATACCCTTCCGACTGATAAAAACGCCACAAATGCTCTGGAATATCATCAGCCCTTTGATAAGTGCCATCAAAATTCAACCGCTCCAGCGGGACTAATGGCTCGCTCACCAGGGGGGTTGCGCAGTTATACAAACTATGTTGCGGTAATATCACTGCTTCTAAGCGCAGAATACTGCCGCGATGCTTGCCGACTAACTCGGTGACATCCAATTGCAACTGCAATTTTTCGTTAAAAGCCGCCTTGTCCAGCACCATCTCTTTTTGCGCGATATAGCGACCAACACTCCGATTGCCGTAACTGCTTTGCCAATTGCGTGAAGTGTCTTGTAAAAATTGGCCGATGTTGTTGGGATAAATTTCAAAGACTCGCAGTTGCAAGGCTTTGATATTGGTCGCTTCTACCGGAATGAGGAGTTTGTCGGCGGGGGGTAAAATAAAGCCATTATCCAAAAACGTCAGCTCTGGCAATAATGAACTGACCTGTAGCTCTTGCACGATATCACTGGCCAATGGTTGACCTAAACTCGATTTGACTTGCCGCGAGATCCAGATTTTTACCGTATTTTTTAATGGCTCTTCTGGAAACAATTGCACCAAATTCCCGTTCACTTTGCTGCGAACATTCACGCCATTGACGGTGATGAGCCCGGTTAAATCTTGTTTATCTAAGGTTTGTGAAAAACGCAGTTCAAAATGCTGTTCATTTTGTTGTTGCACTTGCGAAGACAACAAATTGAACTCGTCCAATGTCGGGATAGTAAAATCCCGTTTCAATTTAAATTCCGCATCGTTGGGCAATTCTTTCCACTGCAACGTCATGGTTTGTGGCTTGCTTTGTTTCACGATGCCGCTGATAGTGCCGCGCCAAGCTCTTGGACTGCTTTGTTGCCATTCAATGGGCAATGGCTGATTGGCCTGTTGCATCGCTGCAAACATGCCTTTGAGGGTTGGCAAACTCAGCGGTTCGATAGTCTGCACATCAAATTGATAAGTTAAGGCTTGCTCTTGTCCGGTATGACCAAAACCAATTTCGCGAATACTGAGCTGTTGTGGCAACACCTGAACTTGGTGGACAAATTCAGCCAAATCGCTTGGCAACAACAGTCCTTTGGGCTGCAAGCGAAGTTCGACCGGTGTATTGGCGGGTAATGGCGTGATGGGCGTCAGCTGCAAGGTTGAATCATCTAACCAAAGCGACGAAAACTGCAGGTCAGGCAACGTTGAAACGCGTGTCGGGTCGGCTTTACCGATTTGCTCAATCGTGACCACAGGTTGCTCGAAGCGATAAAGCAATTTTTGTTCTGCGCCTACAAACCCCTGGGGATACTCCACCAAGACCTTTTGCCATTGTGGACTCAGCTGTGCTGCAGCATCCTTGGTATTTATTGTGGCTGTTGCCGCAGAAGAGCTAACAACTGAAGAGGAGCCTGCAGGCGGCGTGGCGTCCTTTGCCGACCAAAAGCTCACTAACGTGACTGCCGCAGCAACACCAACAGCGCCCAAAATCGCATGCAATTTGTTCATAAAATCGTCCCTGAGTGAATGTCTAATCCAGTGTAAGCGAGCTTATGAAAAAACACACATAAATTTAACAATTATTTTTTATGCGAACTTTCTGAGGTGGGGTCGGTAGAATTGGCAACGAGAGGTAACTCAGTGGCTGAGTCGAGTTTAGCTTGATGCGCCGACGTGGAAGAGGTCAGCACTGTTTTGGTATGCAGCAGTTTATCTTTGGGGGCAAAAGCGCTAGGCATCACTTCAATACCAAGCTTACGACCGAGTTTGACAATCAACGGGATGGTAATCGGCGCAAAAGGCAAAATTGCAAAAATACTTAAACCGGTGGCACGGAGCACATCGCCCAACTGCTGATTGGCAACTTTTAACTCGGCTTTACTGGCATGCCCCATCACATAGTTGTGATAGATCCGCAGCATTTGCTTGGTTTCATCTTTTTCTTGTGACAAGGCTTGTTGCAGACGGATCATGCTAAAGCGGATTTTAATCATGCTTTTACGACGTTGCAGTCGCAACACACGAACCGGCGCTCTGTGCATATGGCGTAACAATTTCATGGGAAATCCTGAGGTCAGCCGACCTCGGCTGATACACTGTGATTATTATCCTCCCTATTGCTGCGTTATTCCATACTACTTACGTTGAAATTACCGTTTCTTAAAGCTTGCCGATGATACGCAGGCCCAGTAATACCGTCATAACACACGGATGCGCCAGCCGCAGTGGCAATCACATGACCTGCGCCGGTGTCCCACAGCATCGTCGGGCCCAAACGCGGATACAAATGCGCGCTCCCTTCAGCCACTAAGCAAAATTTCAAGCTACTGCCTACGGCCACTAACTCATGCAAAGGATATTGTGCCAACACCGCATCCATCCCGGGTTGCGCATGGCTGCGACTGCCAACAATCCTTACCACTTCCCCTTTTGCAGGTGCTTTGGCATGAATAGGCTGACGTGTTGGCAGAGCACTTTCAAAACTGTCACTCGGGTCATTCTGGCTGATTTTAAAAGCACCCAGCCCAGCCACGGCAGAAAAGGTTTGTTGCAACACTGGCGCATGGATCACGCCCAATAACGGTTCACCCGCACAGACCAGAGCAATATTGACGGTAAATTCACCATTGCGTTTGATAAACTCTTTGGTGCCATCGAGTGGGTCAATTAACCAGTAATAATGCCAATGCTGGCGCAGTTGCCAGTCAATGTCAGCCGCTTCTTCACTGAGTTGTGGAATATTCGGGGTTAACTCTGCTAAACGCTGTTGGATCAACTGATGAGCCGCCACATCTGCCGCGGTCAGTGGACTCTCATCTTCCTTGTAAGTGACCGTAACCTCTTGCTGATAAATCTGCAAAATCGCAGCGCCTGCAGCAACAGCAATGGCTTCAACCGCTTGTAACAACTGTTGACTATCGGCAATGACTGCAGTGTTCAGATTGGCCTGATTGGCAAAATCAGCAAAATTAAACGCTGGCAAAGGATTGGGTGTGGACTGCACGGGCGCAAACTGGGTCATGCGAAGCTCTCTATGCCAAGGCCTGTTCTGGTGCAATAATGCCACGCTTTTCCAGAAGAGCCAGCAACTGTTGCACACTTTGCTCAAGAGTTAAAACCTGAGTATCCAAGACTAAGTCAGCCGAAAGTGGTGCCTCATACGGATCTGAAATGCCTGTGAAATTCGCAATCTCACCCCGACGCGCTTTTTGATATAAGCCTTTCACATCTCTGGCTTCACAGACTTCTAATGCGGTCGCCACGTGGATCTCGAGAAATCGTCCGTCAGGCAAGGCGCCGCGAACGGCATCACGCTGCGCGCGCAGAGGCGAAATGAAAGCACTGAGCACAATCAGGCCAGCATCGACCATCAACGCGGCAGCAGCACCGACCCGTCGTAGGTTTTCGTTACGGTCAGCTTCGCTAAACCCCAAACCGGCACACAAACCATGGCGGACATTATCGCCATCCAGCAAGTAGGTATGCGCATTACGAGCGACCAGTGCTTGCTCTAGCGCATTGGCAATCGTCGATTTGCCCGCACCACTGAGCCCAGTAAACCAAAGCACCACCGCCTGTTGCTGCTTCTGGGCTTCCCGCGTTGCTCGGTCAATTTGATGGGATTGCCAAACGATATTGCTCATAAATTTCCTTGGGTAAAGATGCCAACGGCTTGCATTGGGAGTTTCGTTTGAAGCGCCAATGCAAGCCGCTTTTTATCACAATTTGCTGATATCCAGCGCTTGCCAGTGCGGGAAGTGCTTACGCACTAACGCATTAAATTCAAGCTCAAACGCACTGAACTGCGACGTTGCTTTACTTGGCGCTAGTGCACTATCAACCAAACCAGCACCGACGGTAATGTTGCTCAAGCGGTCGATAAAAATAAAACCGCCAGTGTCACGATTGTGCTGATAACTATCAAATACCACAGCCTCTGTCAGTTCCAGCTCCACTAAAGCAATGCCGTTTAAGGGCAGTTGTTCCGCAGTAGATTCAGCCAAAGTGTTGACATCGATACTGTGCACAATTGCAGTTACTTTGCCGGGTACTTTTTTCGCCGCCAACTTGATGTTGTAAGTTTTCCCAAGCACCAATGGATCTTCATGCATCCAAACAACTTTGGCTAAAATGCGATTCGATACCGCCGCATGGTTCACCTTTGGCACAATCACATCGCCACGGCTGATATCAATTTCATCCGCCAGAGTCAGGGTCACTGCTTGACCTGCTTGTGCGCTTGGCAATTCACCGTCAAAAGTCACGATGGATGCAATCGTCGAGCTTTTGCCTGAAGGTAGCGCAACAATGGCATCTCCGACCTTGAATTGACCAGCGGCGATTGTGCCAGCAAAGCCGCGAAAATCGAGGTTTGGTCGACTGACATATTGCACAGGTAAGCGCGCTTCGCCAGCATCATTAAACCCGGTGATCGGTGCTTGCTCTAACAACGCCAACAAGGTTGGCCCTTGATACCAAGCGCTTTCAGTCGACGCATTCACCACATTATCGCCACGCAGCGCTGACAATGGCACGAATTGGATTGATGGCACATTGAGTTGCTGAGCAAAGGTTTGATATTCAGCAACAATCTCGTCAAAACGTTCCTTAGCAAAGCCCACTAAATCCATTTTATTGATGGCCACAACAAATTGCTTAATGCCCAGCAAGCTACAAATAAAACTATGGCGTTTGGTTTGCACTTGCACGCCATAACGGGCATCAATCAAGATAATTGCCAAATCGCAGTTCGAAGCACCAGTCGCCATATTGCGCGTGTACTGCTCATGACCGGGCGTATCGGCAATAATAAATTTACGCTTGCTGGTCGAAAAGTAGCGATAAGCAACATCAATGGTAATGCCTTGTTCCCGCTCCGCTTGTAAGCCATCCACCAACAGCGCCAAATCAACCGTTTCACCTGTGGTACCATGGGTTTTGCTGTCTTTGTGCAAAGCCGCTAATTGATCTTCATAAATTTGTTGGCTGTCATGTAACAACCGACCAATCAGGGTGCTCTTGCCATCATCGACCGAACCACAGGTCAAAAACTTCAACAACGATTTATGCTGTTGCTGCTTTAAGTATTCTTCAATGCCTAACTGTTCAAGTTCAATTGCGACTGACATTAGAAATACCCCTCACGTTTTTTCTTTTCCATCGACCCACTGGAATCATGGTCAATCACTCGACCTTGTCGCTCACTTGAGCGTGATAACAACATTTCTTCAATAATGGCGGTTAAACTGTCGGCGGACGACTCAATCGCCCCTGTTAATGGGTAACAGCCCAAAGTACGGAACCGAACTAACTTTTGCTCGGGCACCTCACCTGGATTCAACGGCATCCGCTCATCATCGACCATGATTAAACTGCCATTTCGCTCGACCACGGGGCGATGTTTGGCAAAATAGAGCGGCACGATTTCAATATTTTCTTGGTAGATATATTGCCAAATATCTAACTCAGTCCAGTTGGATAATGGGAAAACACGGATGCTTTCGCCTTTATTCACTTGACCGTTGTAGGTATGCCACAGCTCTGGCCGTTGATTTTTCGGATCCCAGCGATGGTATTGGTCGCGGAACGAGTAAACCCGTTCTTTCGCGCGAGACTTTTCTTCGTCGCGGCGTGCACCACCAAAAGCCGCGTCAAAGCCATATTTATTCAATGCTTGTTTTAACCCTTCCGTTTTCATCACATCAGTATGCTTGGCACTACCGAACGTGAAAGGGTTCATACCCATGGCTAAACCTTCAGGGTTTTTGTGGACCAACAAGTCAAAATCAAATTCTTTCGCCAGTCGGTCACGAAACTCGATCATTTCGCGAAATTTCCAATCCGTATCAACGTGCAATAACGGAAATGGGATTTTGCCAGGGTAAAAAGCCTTCCGCGCCAAGTGCAGTAGCACTGACGAATCTTTGCCTATCGAATATAACATCACCGGATTTTCAAATTCGGCGGCAACTTCACGAAAGATTTGAATACTTTCGGCTTCAAGCTGCTGTAAGTGCGTTAAGGCTGGCATTGTGTCCCCCTACTCCCAATCACTCAAATTAATGACTCAGTGCTAGTTCAAACTAGCAATGGGTTGGCTAAAAACTGTTTGTGGCGATTGCGCGCCATACCACGCCAGCTGCGATTGCAAACTGACGACTTCGCCAATCACCAATAACGCCGGTGATTGGATTTGATGCTGTTGAATGAGCATTGCTAAATCGGCTAACTGGCCAGTGACCACCCGTTGTTCAGGCCGCGTTCCATTTTCCAAAATAGCGACTGGTGTTTGCGGGCTCCGCCCCGCTTGCAACAATTGCTGCTGGATATGCGCCGATTTCATCAAGCCCATATAAATCACCAACGTCTGCTGTGGCCGACTTAAGCTGTGCCAATCCGGCTCTTTGCCATCTTTTTGACAATGGCCTGTGACAATTTGCACGGTTTGCGCATGGTCGCGATGGGTCAGTGGAATACCTGCATAGGCAGCGCAACCCGCAGCAGCAGTGATCCCCGGCACCACTTGAAACTTAATTTGATGTGGTAATAAGGCTTCGATTTCCTCGGCACCACGACCAAAAATAAAAGGATCTCCGCCCTTTAACCGACAAACTTTTTTGCCAGCAAGCGCCAACTCCACCAAGAGTTGGTTGGTGTGCTCTTGCTGCACCGAATGCGCGCCCGCTTTTTTGCCAACACAAATTAATTCAGCATCACGACGCACCAAGGCCAAAATTGGCGCGGAAACTAAATAATCGTAAACAATGACATCGGCCTGCTGCATGCACTGCAAAGCTTTCAATGTCAGCAATTCTGGATCACCAGGGCCTGCACCCACCACAAACACTTCACCTTGGCTGGGCTGATGTCCCGCCAGCATATCCGCCAGCTCAGTTTCCGCTGCTTCAGGCTGTTCGGTTTGTAATAAACTCACCACCTTGGAGTTGAAGACTCGTTCATAGAACTGCCGCCGCTCGGCAAAATTGTCTAATTTGTCTTGCACTTTGCGGCGGAATTTGCCCACTAAACGGGCTAAAGGCCCTAAATGCTGTGGCAATAAAGTTTCTAATTTCTCTCTTAAGCGACGCACCAACACCGGCGCACTGCCACCACTGGAAATCGCCACTAAAATGGGCGAGCGGTCGATAATTGATGGGAAAATAAACTCACATTTGTCTTGGTCGTCGACGGTATTCACCCAAATTTGCCGAGCAGTTGCGGCCTGATGAACCCGGGCATTTAACTCGTCATCATCGGTCGCGGCTAACACCAACCATTGCTCCGCCAGCAAAGATTCCGCGAACTCTCCCTGAATCAGCTGAACACGCTGTTGCGCTTGCCATTCGATGAATTCTTCAGCAAATTCTTTCGAAACCACTGTCAATGCAGCGCCGGCTTGTAATAAGGTCCGAGCTTTGCGCAGCGCGACATGACCACCGCCGACTAACAAGACGGATTTGGCGTTCAAATCTGCAAAAATTGGTAGATACTGCACCGGACTGGCTCCTTATTCGCACGACATATCCCGCATCATTTGCTCGAACTTCAAGCAATAGTGGCAGAATTGTTTATTGTGCGAATATTAGACGTCTAAACGTCCTAGATCCAAGAAGGGAATGCACCTAGATATAACTAAAAGGAATTAGTAGCTAAAAGTTACTGGTGAATTAAGCACAAGCGGCGCCATTGATGCGCCGCTTGGTTATCGATAACTCGCCAACATGGCAATAACGCTTATTGTCGCTGACTCACTGCCGCGGTAAATACGACGTCAGTTGAGCTATTCAGTGCGGTTTCGCAAGAATCTTGCACCACGCCGATGATAAAGCCCACCGCAACCACTTGCATGGCCGTTTCGGCTGGAATACCAAATAAGCTACAAGCCAGTGGGATGAGTAATAATGAACCACCAGCGACACCCGATGCGCCACAGGCACACAAACTTGCAACCACACTGAGTAACATCGCAGTGGCGAAGTCGACCGGAATATGCAGTGTATTCACCGCGGCAAGCGTGAGCACGGTAATAGTAATTGCTGCACCAGCCATGTTAATAGTCGCACCAAGCGGGATCGACACCGAATAAGTATCTTCATCCAATTTCAACTTTTCACACAGCATCATATTCACCGGAATATTGGCTGCAGAACTGCGAGTGAAAAATGCCGGAATACCGCTTTCACGCAGACAAGTCAGCACCAGAGGGTAAGGATTACGGCGTGTGGTTAAGAACACCAATAAAGGATTCACCACGAAGGCAATAAATGCCATAGCACCGACCAACACAGCCAATAAATGGCCGTAACTTGCCAGCGCACTGAAGCCAGTGGTGGCAATAGTTTCGGCGACCAAGCCAAAAATACCAATAGGCGCAAGACGGATAATTAAGGTGACTAAATGTGAAACGCCATGCGAAATATCGCTAAATACTTTTTTGGTGGTGCTATTTGCATGGTGTAAGCCCAAACCAAAACCAATGGCCCAAGCAAGGACACCAATGAAATTGCCTGTTAACAGGGCGTTGATTGGGTTATCAACTACTTTGAATAGAATGTCTTTCAGTACCTGAGCAATTCCCTGCGGCGCATTCGCACCTTCAGCCACGGTACTTAATACCAAGCTCGTTGGAAACATAAAGCTTGCGGCGACAGCGGTAAGGGCCGCCAAAAAAGTCCCCAGTAAATACAAAATCAACACTGGTTTCATCTTATCTTGGCCGCCAATTTTACGATTGGCGATAGCCGAAGCAACCAATACAAATACCAAAATAGGCGCAATCGCTTTTAAAGCTTTGACAAATAGCGTACCCAGCATCGCCACGGCGAGCCCAGCTTCTGTAGAGATGCTCGCAACAGCAATGCCGAGCAAAATTCCGAGAATAATTTGTGGCACGAGGCCAAATTTCCAGCGTGATGGACTTGGCACCACTTCTTGCGTTGTCATATCAATGGACCCTGTTGTTATAGTTAAGCGATTGTGCCGTTAAATTGACATGACAGCAAGTTGCAGAGGTTGGAGGTGTTCCTTTTAGTCCAGTTGTGAGTCCAGTTGTGGACAGCCACCTTTTCTGACTTCGGTTGTGGACAGCCACATTTTCTGTTTTGTATGTGCCAGCTCAGCACTGAAGTTCCGACTGTCGTCGTGTTCCTTTTTGCTTTGCCGAAAAGGAACCTCGTAGTCCAGTTGTGGACAGCCACTTTTGCTGTTTTGTATGTGCCAGCTTGGCACTGGAGTTCCGA
>JACCDH010080210.1_pt1 | contig 26492 bp, 21 predicted proteins | sample 7442481 | NCBI WGS metagenome assembly JACCDH01 (sample SAMN15323433, study PRJNA562643) | freshwater metagenome | isolation source: river surface water | place: USA:Blue River Watershed | collected 2017-08-15 | reverse complement strand
TGGCAGACCTTGATTTTAATGAAAGAATTCCCAATTTTTGAATTTCTTCCTTTTGAAAATCTCATTCATCAAACACATGAAGCCTATTATTTAGCCCTTGCATCGAGTGATCAAATTGGGGCTTCAACACCGTTTATAGCATACATGTTAGGTGTGATCAATGATACCTTAAGTGATTTGTTAAACTATAAAAGTAAAGTTCAAAGTACCGAAGATCGCTTGGCGTATTTCTCAGAAGTTGGCTTCACTTCCTTTAATCGAAAAGAATACATGTCCGTTTTTCAAGAAATTTCAAGTGCTACTGCCAGCCGCGATCTCAAAAAAGGCGTGGAAATGGGGCTGTTTACCAAGCAAGGGGATAAAACGAAAACCGTATATGAAATTGTTTCAAAAATAAACAAGAAATGAACCCCATGTGGCAAGAACAAAACCAACAGCTGTATCGCAAATTTGAATTCCCAGATTTCAAAAGCGCCTTCAAATTCATGACCCTCGTGGCGCAAAAGGCCGAAACCTTGCAGCATCACCCCACCTGGACCAATACCTACAATTCAGTGGAAATATGGCTCACCACCCATGATGCCAACCATACCATCACGTCAAAAGATTGGCAGTTGGCAAAGGAGATTGATGGGGTTTATGATGGTGTCAGATGATAGAATCGGGTATGTTTTGTTATTTCAAAGTCAATTATTTTTTCGCATCTTTACCCCATGTCTCAAATCCAAGAACTAATCAATGCCCTTGTCACTTTCAGAGATGAAAGAGATTGGAAGCAGTTTCATGATACCAAGAATTTAGCAGTTGCGCTTTCGATTGAGGCCGCTGAACTTAATGAGCTTTTTTTATGGAAAGATGCTGTGGCCTCTGAGGCGGTGGATAAAGAAAAAATCAAAGAAGAATTGGCCGATGTTTTTGCCTTTGCGCTGCTTTTGGCAGAGAAGCAAGGCTTGGATGTGAGGCAAATTGTATTGGATAAGATTGCTAAAAATGCGGAGAAATATCCTGTAGATAAGGCAAAGGGAAGTGCGCAGAAGTATACGGAGTTATGATTGTTTATCAAGAGAACAAAGAGACTTTTATGCGTCAGGTTCGAGAGAGCCAAATCGAGTATATTATTCATAATAATTTCAAGCGCAATTTAGGACGAGATACTAGTAAAAACGAGGTGGATTCATGGAAGAATTCTATGCAGTATATGCGTAATGTGCTCGATGATTCTGAAATTCCAAATGATGCTAAAATTAGTATAGAATGTCAAGTTCCAAATACAAGTAAGCGCATTGATTTTATCATTACCGGCCAGACTGAAAGCAATCAGGATTGTGCCGTTATTGTAGAGCTAAAGCAATGGTCTGAGGCAACGGCTACGAACTTAGATGGTGTTGTAAAAACCTATGTTGGTGGTGGCATTAGGGAGGTGAGCCATCCTAGTTACCAAGCATGGAGTTATGCGGCATTGTTGCAAGGTTTCAATGCAGCGGTTGAAGATCAACAAATCAAATTACAAGCTTGTGCATTTTTGCATAACTGTGCTGATCCTAGCTCGTTAACAGGGCCTTTTTATCAAGAATATCTTCAAAAAGCGCCACTTTTTGCTAAAAATGATGTGCTTCGCTTGTCTGAGTTTATCAAGCAACATGTAAAATATGGTGATGCCAGAAATGTCATGTACCAAATAGAGCATGGTGAAATCAGGCCCTCAAAAGGTTTAGCAGATGCCATTGCCAAGATGATAGAAGGCAACGATGAATTTGTGATGATTGATGACCAAAAGGTTGTTTATGAGGGAATCTGGAATTTAGTTGAACATTCCACCCCGAGTTCTAAAAATGTAGTTATTGTGAAGGGTGGGCCAGGAACCGGTAAATCAGTTGTTGCCATTCAATTAACCGCAAGACTAACAGCGAAGCAAAAAATGGTGCAATATGTCAGTAAGAATAGTGCACCCCGAGATGTTTATGCAAGCAAGCTGAGTGGTATTCGATCCAAATCTTGGGTCAATAATTTATTCAAAGGTTCGGGAACTTACATCAGTGCTGAACGCAATCAGTACGATGCATTACTTGTGGATGAAGCGCATCGCTTAAATGAAAAAAGCGGGATGTTCTCTAATTTAGGTGAGAATCAGATAAAAGAAATCATTAATGCGGCACGATGTTCAGTGTTTTTCTTGGATGAAGATCAGCGTGTCACCATGAAAGATATTGGTTCTGACGCTGAAATTGCTGCTTGGGCCGCACATGCAGGTGCAACATTACATAGAGTAGAGCTTACGAGTCAGTTTCGTTGTAACGGAAGTGATGGCTACATGGCCTATCTAGATAATTTGTTAGCTATCCGTGAGACCGCAAACACCAATTTGAACGAGCTTAATTACGACTTCAAAGTATGCAACTCACCGAATGAGCTCTATGAAAATATCAAAGAAAAAAACTTAGTCCGAAACCGAGCCCGAATGGTGGCTGGTTATTGTTGGCCATGGAACTCAAAAAAAGACAAGTACGCCCAAGACATTGTTTTTCCAGAATTCAATTTTGCAAAACAATGGAATCTCACACAAGACGGAATGCTCTGGATTGTTTCCCCAGCTTCAGTTGAACAAATCGGTTGTATCCATACCTGTCAAGGCCTTGAGGTAGATTACATCGGCGTCATCATGGGCCCCGACCTCGTCATTCGCAACGGCAAATGGATTTGTCAACCTCAAAAAAGGTCCTCAAGCGACAAAAGTATTCATGGCCTTAAATCGTTACTCAAATCCGACCCCGAACGCGGCCAACATATGGCCGAACTTATCATTAAAAATACTTACCGAACGCTAATGACACGAGGGATGAAAGGTTGCTATGTCTGGAGCAGCGATGAAGAGACGTTGGAGTGGTTGAGGGGGATGGTAAATTCAATTTAAGTGTAATTAATATTGCCGTGGATCAAATCCTGCTAATCCAAAAAATCATCGAACAAGAAAGTAAGACCTCAACTTACAAGTTTGCGCTCCTACGTGCTATAATAGACATTATAGCAGCTCAGTCACCACATATTGAAATAAGATCAGATAAAGTGGCCATTCCTGTATTTTTGATTACGGACAAATGGTTGTTTTATTATTGGGACTTAATTGCAAATAATTATGCTCAGATTCATCAAAAACGCACATTAGTTTTTGAAAACCAATTGCGTGCAATACAAAAAGACCACGGACTTCAGAATTACTGGGACTTCAATAAAGAATTTCATAAGCAACATTTTAATACTGGTTTGAGAACGGCATTTGTGGATTTAGCAAAAAAGCTGAATGATACAATAATAAAAAACCCAGTAACCTACATAGGTACTTCTTTGGGCAAGGGTTATAATGCTTTATTTCAAATAGAGTCAGGAAAAAATTTTCGGACTTCAAATATAAATGGTTACCACGATTTACTTTTGAATTCTCCATTAATCTTGATGGAAAAGTCATATTTTGAAACTTTCAAAGTTTATGGAGGATTGCTTGCCGGAACAAATTCTATCATTATAAATTGGGTTGATTTTATAGAAAAGCAACAACTCCTTGCTTACAAATCTGAAACTGGAAAAGTTCAGGAAAAAGCTGTGGTCTACGGAAAACCTAGCCCTCTAGGGGTTCTGCTTCAAGATGAAACTATTGATAGGGATACCGAGCAAATTAGAGCATTCTGGTATGCAAAAATTTTAGCGGGTCAACCTGTTTACTGCACTTGGTCAGGCCAGCAAATCAAAAAAAATGACGATTTAGCAATTGACCATGCCATTCCATTTTCAGTTCTTTTTAATAATGATTATTGGAATCTTCTTCCAACTCTTAAAACCGTGAACGGAAATAAATCGGATAAAATCTTATCCGAAAACCAGCTTTTTTCTTCAAAAGCAAGGATCTTAAATGCCTGGGATCACTACTTAGGTACTCCAGAATTAGTTGAAACTTTCAATGCTCATTGTCAGATATCACTTTCTAAATCACAAAAATCAACAACTGAAGAGCTCTTAGAAAAATTCCGAGAAATCAATTTAGGATTTATTGAGTATCGAGGTATGGAAAGTTGGGAGTGGGGGAAAGGTACTACTGATTCCCCCTCAACAAATCCTGAATAAAGCCCTTATTAAACCAAAAACAATGTTTAGTAATTTCTACCTTGACTGAAGTGTCAATATCCTTTGCATCACGTGCGTGGGGCCTCATGTGGATGAATTTTGTTTTTGCGGGTAAATTACTTTCCCTTGTATAGCCATTTTTATTTTTGGCTGGTTTACGAGTAACTTTTAGTTCCTTAGCTCGGTCTCTAAATCCTTCCCATTCTTCCTGGATCTTTACGATTGTTTCTTTTTCTGGATAATAAATAAAGGCTTTTCCAATTATAGGATTTGGGTCTTTTTTATCTGTTTTATAAATAGGTATAATTAAAAACCCTTGTAAATAGTTGTAAAATTCAGATTCATCAAAACGACTTTCTTCAACTAGTTCACCAATTGGTTGATATGGAAATGACATTGCTTCGAAAGGCATAAGATCTGTAGCTCGGCATTGTACCGTTTTGACTATAAGGCCTAACTGTTCAATTTCTTTGATGGGCTTATTGCCTTCAAAGCCAAGTGCTTTGCGAATAATTTGTGCTGTGCTATTTTTTGCTTTTGAGGGAGTAAATCCAAGCTCACTTATAAGTTTGTCGTAGGATTTGCCATTCCAAAACTGTAGTCGACCAAGTATGAAATTTTCAATTCCGGCTTCTTCAGTGAATTTTGTGACACTTTTTAATGAATCAAAGGCTTGGTTATTCAATTCCTTCCAAATAACATTTGTATAGGAAGGTTTTAGGCTAAATGAACGTTGAGGCGCATTCAGCTGAATCAATGCATTTGGTTGAGTAGGTTGTTTGGATAATTCTATTCCGCCAGCACCACTGCGAGAAGCAGCTAGTATTTTATTTTGAGATTCACTAAGTTGATGAGCCTTGCCGTCTTGAACAAGTTTTTTTGTCCGGTACCAATCTGATTGAATAATTGGTTCGTCAAGTTGGTTTCTTAGTTCAAATAAGTAGTAATCTTTGATTTTAGAAGCAAGTTTATTTTCCTTGTTGTATTGATAGAAAACAAAAAGCACATGGTTTAATTTCTCTTTGGCATGAGAGGTTTCCCAGGTTGATTCTATAATCTGATGATAATTAATCAGGCAGACTTTAGTTCTTTCTTTAACTGAAAGTTCACCTTTGGATGATTCTTTTAACGGGACAACCTTGAGTTCGATTCCTAGATCTTGAAAATCAGGCTTTGCTTCTGAGTTATTTTTAATCCCAAAACCATTTTCTTCTATGATTTTTCCTATCGCCCCTTTATCGTTAACATCTAATTGTAGCTTTAGCTCAGAAATGAATTTACCCTTAAGTTCTTCAGCTCTATTTAGTAGTTCCTGTAAAGTATTCATCAAAGTCGATTTTTCAACTCCTCTCCAACTCTTTCAACCACTCCAACCACTAATGCATTACCCATGAAAAAGGCGCGTTTGGCTGGGCCGATTGCTACCTGTTTATCATTTGCGCTTCCAATTGATGTGTGGTTGTCAGGGAACATGTTGAGGCGTTCAAGTTCAATTGGGTGTAAACGGCGGAATTTTCCTTCTATTTCGATAAGGTGCTTGAAGCGAGATGCTCCAGGACCACCTTCGCTTGTGATAATTGTTCGTGATGGCTTATTGAGGTCGTCTGTGAGCGAGAGTGGGCCTTCTTTGTAATAGAATTTTCCTTTAGATGAAATTCTTTCCTCAGCTTTCCTTCCTTTTAAGTAAATCCACTTATCGAGCTCGGTATGAAGTTCAATTGAATCACCTTGTCTTTTCAGACGAGCGTCTACTTCAAAGCCAGTTTGTGTTATCTTAATGAGTGGTTCTTTGAGTTTTTTATTTGAATCAATAAAATAGCTCGGTTCGTCTTTCATTTCTCCATTCAATAAAATATCACCGAGTAAATGATACTTCAAACTATAACTTTTAAGAGCTGAACTAGGGCAAATGGCTTTAAAATCAGACATTAAAACCTTGTTGTCTTTCATGATGCCGCAATTCAAGAATTTTCCTTCGTTGTATTGATCGGAAATATTTTTGATGTTCTTTTCTAGTTTGAGTTCTTTAATTGGCCCATGAAAAGAGCTAGGAAATGCTGAAGCGAAAACACCATCAGTTTCAATCCATGAAAGCGCGTCTTTAATCTTGATAGATGTTTTTTGATAAGCTAAAATGTAGACGCGTCTGCGTCGTTGAGGCATACCATAGTCTGCTGCGTTGATGACCTTCCATTCAACCACATAGCCCAAATCATTGAGTGTTGCTAACATGATGGCAAAGTCTCGGCCTCTATTATTAGTGGGTGACTTTAATAAGCGATCTACGTTTTCTAGAAAGACAAATTTCGGGCGTTTCACTTTAAGAATTTTGTGAATATTCCACCACAAAACTCCTTTTCTCCCTTCTATACCTTTGGTATTGACACCCGCAACAGAATAATCTTGGCAAGGAAACCCACCAACAAGCATATCATGATCAGGGATAAGGCCGTCAACTTTTTTATCAGAAAATTCAGGAGAGGCAACACTATTTAGGTCATGGGGATAATGCTTAGACTCCGGTGTGTCAGGCCAATTATGGTGATAAACCATATTTGCTTCTTGTAATTCACCAGAACGCGAAGAGCTAGGTTCCCATTGGTTAGACCAAACAACTTTGTAAGGAGAACTAAAGGCTTTAGTGTAGTGACTTGAGGCACTTTTTCCTTTCCAGCCTTCCAGTCCTAAACGAAATCCACCGACACCTGCAAATAGTTCAACTACCCTAATTTCTTTCATGCTTTAAAGGTAATAATTGCATTAAAATCAAAATTAGGTCTTGCAAGAAATATTTGAACAATATCCTCACACACCCAACCTCACCCCAAATCTCCCTTCACTATCGGGCCAAAGCACGCTAAACCGGTACATCTTGCCATCGATTTTGATGGCTGGTCTGTTGCCATATGCACCGGCGCCGAGTTTGCTTCTCGCCACGCCAAAACTATAATGCTGGCCGTCGATTTTACATACAAAGTGGTGCTTGTTGTGGTGTAAGCTGAATTCGTGCTTATGTGATAGGTAGAACTGGTGCCCCTTGAATTCGAATTCGCAAGAGGCACTTTGTTCTGAGGGGTTTCTTTCGATAAAGACTTCGTCGGGGAAGATGAGGGCTGTCATATTAGTAAGTTTTATTTTTCTTCACCACCCCAATCAACTCATACGGTTTCAAGTTGTTCATGTACAACTCGCGGGGGGTGTACCGTGGGAGTTGTTCGTATTCGCTTAATGATAGTTTGACTTTGAGGTAGGTTTCTGTTGGTTTTTCGGGAAAGTGTGTGAAGATGGCGTATTCGGGTTCGATGTCGAACCAGTCGGGGTTGAAGGCTTTGGTGTGGACGAGTTCGCCGTATTTTCCGGGTTGGCCGTAGCCTTGGCCCCAGGTGGCGTCAAAGATGCGCCATTTGCCGTCGATGAAAATGGCATTCCAGGCATGATTTGAATCATAAAAGCCATCACCCGGATTGTAGCCGAAACCTTTGGCATAGCCAATGACGGTTTTTATTTGAAGACCAAGACGCAGGCCAAGAGCCGTGTAGAGATCAGCGAAGCCAGCGCAAACTGCGGTTCTGGTTCTGAGGACTTCTTCGGGTGTGTTTTCGCCATAATTGCCGTAGTTGAAACCATTGGCGTCATAGGTAATGTTGTCGGTGAGCCAAATATAAATGGCTCGTGCTTTTTCCATGTCCGTGTGGGCTGCTTTCGCTAAGTAAAGAGCAATGGCATCTATGTTGGTTTTTACTGCTGCTGGGCAGGCTCTGGCATGGGCGTCAATGATTTGGAAAGTAGGCTGGTTCATTGTTCTTCCGAATGCATTGCTGGCACTCAACACCACCACAATCACAAATAACAAACCTGCAATCAGGATTCCGTACGGATTTTCTTGGGCCTTATTGGCATTTGCGTAACGCGTGGCGAGGGTAGGGCGTTTCATGGCTTTGAGTTTTTGGGGTTAGGGATCAAAAAGGATTGGAGATGCTTCTTAACCGTAAACACTCGGGGCCGGAAAGGTTACATGGGGTGGGTGGAGGTGAGGTGTTGAAGATAGGCGTTTAGTTGGGTGCCGAGGTAGTAGGGTAAATTCATTAAAAAGTAAGGTTTGCCTTTGGGGGTTTGTTGGGCTTCAATACTGAATTTTCCAGCGTAAAATCGAACGGCATAGGGGTGATCAGTAGCGTCTATGAATTGATGTAAAGACTTAAGTTTGCCGATCTTCCCTGATTTGACTTCAACGGGAATTGCAAATTTCTGAAAGGCAATAACGATGTCTACCTCTGCTGAAGATTGATTTTTTTCTCTGACCCAAAAAAGCGATTTGTTGTGCTTGCTTGTATTGAGGGATAACAGCTCTTGTTGAATGAGATGTGGTATAATTGCTCCTTTATATGCAGTGCTGAGGTCTTGCATGGCCAGCATGTCGGCTTGGATATTTAGTTCATAATTGACCAGGCCTGTATCTAGAAACTGTAGCCTTGGAGATTTACTGAGGTCGGGCAGTAGGGGTAAAGAGGTTGCAGTTGTCGGGTAAATGAGTTGAATCACTTTTGCGTCGTCGAGGTTTCGAAATGCTTCACCGACTTCTCTGGATTTATAAGTGGAGTTTCCGAAATTTTGAAATTTAATCCGGGCATCTAAGTAAAAAGCTGCCGTTGACATGATGTGCCGGATAACACGTGCTTCTGATTTGTTTGAGGCATATTTCACGACGTCTTCTTTGTAGGTTTCCCAAATGCTTTCGTAGATTTTTGAAAAATCAGATAATTGTTGTGTTTGGGCATAGGTTTTGACTACCTCAGGCATGCCGCCTATAATGGCGTAGCGATGAAATAACTCAAGTAGGGTGGTATGTGCAGCTTCAGATATTGGAACTTTTAAAAGTTCTTGTTGAGCAATTGTGTGTTGAATTGCACTCAGAAACTCTTGAAAATTAATGGGGTATAAATACAACATTTGAACACGCCCAACAGGAAAGCTTTTTACATTTTTGAGTGTTTGTTCTAGCAATGAGCCTGCGGCAATGACATGTATTTCGGGTTCAAATTCATAGAAGTATCGGAGCAGAGCAATGGCTTCTGGCGATTCTTGTATTTCGTCTATAAAAAGAAGTGTTTTTGATTTTTCGGATTGGGTAATATTTCTTGAAATGAGTAAGGCTTCAATGATGGTTTTGACCTCTTTATAATTTGTAAAGAAGCTGAGGTCTTCCGAGAGTTCAAGGTTGAGTAATACAGCGTTCTTATAGGTTTGTGCTAATTGCTTAATGAGTGTAGTTTTACCAACTTGCCTGGCGCCCCTTACTATTAATGGTTTGCGATTCTCGCTGTTTTTCCATTCTAAAAGGGCTTTGTAGAGATGTCTCGAGATATTTGTCATCGTCAAAATTTCAACAAATGTAACAAAATAAGGGTAAAAAACTTAAACAAATGTAATAAAATAAGGGTAAAAAATATTATAAATGTAACAAAATAAGGGTAAAATACTTCAAAAAATGTAACAAAATAAGGGTGAAATCAAATTTGCGGTCGTTTTGAACATTTTTATAACTTGCTTGTTATCTTTGTGTTAACCAGTTAAATCCTATTATCATGTTCAACAAATTACTTCTAGCAGCACTCACCTTCGGTTTGTCGCAGACTGCCTTTTCACAAAACAACTTATTATACGGCCTCATGGGTGTGCCTGGTCCTGGTACCAACGTTGCTGCCGGAACAACGCATCTCGGGACGCTCGATGTCAATACGGGTACCTTCACTCAGATTAGCCCAAATAGTTTGGCTTCAGTAACTAGTGCTACCGGTGCGGCGCTTGATCCGGTTACTCAGACTTATTATTTTCAGACCCAAACTGCATTTGTCGCGACGAGTATGCAGACTGGTTTGCCAATTGCTCAAAACCCTATTACGAATCCGATTCAGCAAACTTATTTTGACAACTACCGCTATAACACCAGTGATTCTACTATTTATGGGATTGCCAGACACACCGTGAGTGGTGGAGGACTTGGTCAGGCTACTACCGATTTGTATTTAGCTTCTATTAACCCAGCCACGGGTGTTGTGACGCAAATTTCACCACAATCTATCGGGAATATGTATGCACTTCAGGGTTGTGCGATTAATCCGCATGAAATGGTGTATTACTATTCTAATCAGGGAAAAATCATTGGTTTGGATATGTATACAGGATTGGTTTACTCCAACCCAACTATCACTTATCCGGAGGGCGGCATGTTTTTCGACAACTACACTTACAATTGTGCCGACACCACTATTTATGGCATCATTCGTACCAACGCACAGTTTCCGAACGTATTTTACTTAGGGAAGGTTGATCCGCAAACGGGAATTGCCACACGTGTTTCTCAGTCGCCTTTACCTTACACTACTTATTCAATCAATGGAAGTTCAACCATTGACCCCATTAACGGCGTGTATTACTGCATGGCCAAGTTACCTACGGGGCCAAATGTCATCATTGGAGTTTCTGTAACTACTGGTTTAGTGGTTTTTGAACAACAAATTACCGCACCAGGCGCTCCCCTCAATTCACTTATGTTCAATTTGCTACGCCACCCCGGAGACTGCTTCCAAGCTGCAGCATTTCGCCCAAATCCGCTTACAGGCGGAGGTTCTTCAGTAGGACTTTCTGAAAACACAGCAACTGGCATCCAAGTAGCACCGAATCCGTTTGATACCGAACTCGAAATCACAGCCAACGCACCTATCCAAAGCCTCATCCTACGCGATGCACAAGGCAAATTGGTCTTGCGTCAAGAAGCAACGAGCAACACGATCAAAATTGAAACCGCGACACTTCAAAACGGCATTTACTTCCTAGAAGTTCAAACCGCAAATGGTTTAGAGCTTGTGAAGGTGGTGAAGTAGGAGAAAAGATTATAAAAGCAAAAACCCCAAGATAGTTGATACATCTTGGGGTTTTTTATTTCCTACAGCCATATAGGACTTGTCTTTACAAAACTCGAGTTAGATAGATTTATAGAATTTCAGTCTGAATTAGGTCAAGAAAGTCTAATTTAATTAGTTCCCAATGTTTCTGCCTTAAGCAGTCAGGGTCAAAATCATCATCAGCCACAGTGAAGTTTGTTAAGCCTTTGACTAATGTTTCTTTGGAATGGCCATAAGGATATCGCTGGGTGTAATGTTTAAAGATGTCCTGAATAGACATATGGTCCAAGAGCTCATGAATATCCCAAAAGTCTTTTTTTCGCCCACCATTTCCTATGATTTCCATTTTCATGGCTGCAATTTCTTCCTTGCTAGCCATTCTCAGTCGATCAGACATTAGTTCAGGAAAAACAAACTGATCAGTATAGTAGAAGTCTAATTTGAGAAGGTTAGCTGAGTCCGTTCCCACATAATATGATTTACCAAAACCGATGTTTCCTTCAGTGCTCATTTCTACGTAATCAAAGGTTTCCTTTATCCATTGATCTATTTGATAGAAATCAACTGAATTATAGGCTGAATCAGTAAATAAGTCAATGTCAATCGAGATGCGGTGCCCGCATTGCAAACTCAATGCAGTTCCACCCACCAGCCGAAATTCATTTAAGCCAGAGTGGGCCATGAGTTTTTCAAGGGACTCCCACAAAAGGGTGGATACTGTTTTAAGGTGTAACTTCATATTTTATTTTGATAAAAATTTTATCACGTTGCTCTTATACATTGGGATGAAATCATTTTGATAGTTGCGTATCGTTTTTTCCACGATTTCCATACCATAAAAGCGAATGATTTCCTGAATTTCTTCATCATTACCTCTTTCAAAAACTCGTTTAATTACAGCAGTTTTTTTGGTAATCCAGTCGATCTTGTCAAAATTGGTATCCCAAAACAATACTTTTCTAATAATGGAAAGGTTTGGGGTTGGATTTGTTAATTGCTGGCGCTTTAGAATTTGTTGGACTTCAAAAGCTGCCTGCAGTTGCATGTAAAATGAAGGGTCAATTTGAAAGTATTCAGCAAGTTTAACCGACAAATTTGCATTGATGCCGCGTCTTTCATTCAAAATGGCACTAATGGTTTGTTTGTGTTCTCCAACTTCAGCAGCTAAATCGATGGGTTTGATGCCTCGGTTTTTTAGTTCTCGCTTGAGAACCGCTCCTGGGTGAATACCATTAAATTTTGTAAGGCTCTGAATCATAACAATTTCAACTTATTCAAAGTTATGATAAAATTACAAGTAAACAAAAATGTTTACTATTATTCTCTTTTTGAGGTACGACGATTTCCAAAATTTCACCAAAAATTGTCCTAATTCAATACTTGTCAAAGAACCTGGTTTATGAGCAAGCCTATATGGAAACGATTAAAGAATCTTACCAACGAATGCTCATTTAATCAATCCGTCCCCCAATCCGTCCCCCCTCAGCCATTCGAAGTAAAAAGTCTATAAAAACAAAAACCCCAAGATAGTTGATACATCTTGGGGTTTTCTATTTCCTACAGCCATATAGGACTTGTCTTTAACGTTAGCGTTTTGCGGTCTGGACGGGTTGTCCATTCTAGTGTTTTCAAGGGTTTCAGGAATCGGATTAAGTTTGCTTATAATGCAATCTAAATCAAATAGTTACAAAAATATTTTGTAAAATCACAAATGTTGAAAACAACATAAATGGAGATAATCCGTCCCCCAATCCGCCCCCCCTTTTTCGTATCTTTGTAGAAAGATATGAACAATGATAAACTACTATTTGAAGAATAAAAATGCGGTCAATCAGACCCTCATCTTTATGACTGTATTTTATGACAATATCAGAGTTAAATTGTCTACAGGTTGTTCGGTAGATCCGAAACTATGGCTTGAGAAAAAGCAACGTGTAAAAGTAACAATTGAGAATCAAGATGCAAACATTATCAATGATAAATTAGACCAATATGAAGTGGTCATGGATTCCTTGATGAAAAAATATCGTGACGAAGATTTCTACCCAAGCCCCGAGGTTATCAAAACAGATTTGATGAAACTCAACAAGGTGCCAACCAAAAGCAAGAAGGCCAAAACCTTCTGGGACCACTTCGAAGATTTTATTGCCGAAAAGCGCAAGATTAACCCAGATGTGCGCCATTACCATAATGGCTTACGCAAGCACCTGCGGAAAACCGAAGAAATCATCGGAAGGCCTTTGACTTTTGCACTCATCAACGCACAAAGTAGCAGGTTCAATGAAGAATGGACCAACTACCTTTCTTTCATAGCCATCAATTCTCAAGGAGACAGCGGCCTCATGCCAAATAGCATTGGCAAGGAAAACAAAAATATCAAGGCTTTTTTTAATTGGTGCTTTGACAAAAACATCACGAACCGTTTCAGTTTGAAGGGTTACCCAACCATCATGGAAGATGTCGATAATATTTACCTTACCGAAGATGACCTCAATACCCTTGACAAAGCAAAATTAGAAGATACTGCCCAAGAAATTGTCCGTGATCTATTTTTAATTGGCTGCGAAAGCGGCCTACGCTTCAGCGACTATTCCCGCATCCAATCTCATGATATCATGCGAGATGAATTGCATATAGTTCCGAAGAAGACCAAAAAATCTGGAGTCAAAAAAGTCATCATTCCGCTGTCTGATCGCTTCAAGCGCATCTTAGATAAATACAATGGTGTACTACCGAACTACGAAAGAAGCCAACTCACACGCTTCAATAAAACCATTCGAGAAATTTGTGAGAAAGTAGGCATGAAAGACTAGATCAAGTTCTACCGAGAAATCGCTGGCAAGACCATTAAAGTCACCAAATACAAATTCGAAGAGGTGTCGTCACACACCTGCCGCCGCACGTTCTGCACCCTCAAATTCCTCAAGGGAATGCCTGCCCAAGCCATCATGAAGTTCACCGGCCACACTTCAGAACGCAACTTCCTCAAATACCTCAAACTCGACGCCGAACTCACAGCGCAGAAGTATAGGGGTTATTTTTAGAGATAACACCATCGTGGCGATGAACCATGTTGCCGGTTACCGGGAGAGTTATTTTTAAAAATAACAATTCCAACTTAAAGCTAGCTTAAGTTAGGATTTCCTTTGATTTGTTGTATTAACGTACAACAAAATGCAAAAAATCAATTCACGCATTATTCTGCTATTTCCAACTTAAGTCAGCTTTAAGTTGACTTAAGTTGACTTTGAGTTAGATTAAAGTTGGATTGGAGTTGGTTTGTTTTGGGGTAGGGAGAGTTTTGTTGCATGAATGTGCAATTTTAGGCCTCTAAATTGGTTTTTGTAATCCCATCACGAGAGTATCCACAAAAGTGTGTCATCAAAGATATTGATTTATTCGATTTCCAAATTCTCGTCTTAAAGTGCTGAGTATTGAAGGCCAGTTTCTAGCTTTTCGTTTCCATGTTTTTTCATTGGATTTTAGGGTTAAAAATAACATTTTGATGAGGGCATCTTCGTTTATAATAGCGCCTTTGGTTTTCGTTGTTTTACGCATAAGACGGTGTAGTGCTTCCACTGCATTTGTTGTGTAAATCATTCTTCGAATGTCCGCTGGGTAGTCAAAAAAGGCTGAGAGCTCGATCCAGTTATCTTCCCATTTTCTGCTTATTTCTGGATATTGTTTATCCCATTTATCAGCAAAGACGCCTAAAGCACGCTTAGCCTCATCAGCATGTGCAGCAGTGTATATAGCTCTAAGGTCTTTACAAATGGCTTTATAGTCTCTATAAGACACATAGCGTAACGAGGTACGGATCATGTGAACAATACATCGTTGAATGATGCTTTGTGGGAAGACGTTCTGTATGACTTCAGTAAATCCTTTTAAGCCATCAATACTAAAGAATAGCACGTCTTCAACACCACGATCACGGATATCTTCTAACACACGTCCCCAAAATCGCGCGCCTTCTGCCTGGTCAATATAAAGACCTAACACGTCGCGCTCTCCTTCCAAATCAACTCCAAAAGCAGTGTAGATGGCCTTAGTTACAACACGTCCATTATCTCTTACTTTGTAATGAATAGCGTCAAGATAAATGAGCGAATAACAGTTGTTTAAGGGACGTTTTCGCCAAAGATCAACCTCTTCCCATACACGGTCTGTAACATTGCTTATCAATGAAGTGCTATACTTCACGCCATACATTTGCTCAATAAAGTTGCTTATATCTTGATAACTATTACCCATCCCGTATAGCGTCAGGATTTGATTTTCGATCTCTGGTGCAATTCTACGCTCCCATTTGCCAATAATCTTCGGCTCAAAGCTCCCATTTCGGTCTCTAGGTGGATCTACATTGATGTTGCCCATACTCGTCTGAACCAGCTTTGATGTATAGCCATCCCTACGGTTTTGGTTTTCTTCTTCGGACATATGTTCGTCCATTTCGCCTTCCAATGCAGCTTGAAGGATACGCTGGATCATTCCTGTCAGCGCTCCCTCAGGTCCAATTAAACCTTTGCCTGCTTTCAATTTTTCGATTGCCTCTTTTTCAAAATTGGCATAGTCAAAAGATGTTGTCTTTTCCTTTCGACTTCTTGTCTTTCTTTCCATGTGTTCAAGTTTAAGATTTTTACTCCTAATTTTTACCTTGACACACTTTTTAGAATACTACCTTCGGACTGAAGCAAAAACTGAAACATTTCTGTCTCCTTTAGGCTTTTTTGTCTCCTGATGTCTATATTGAGATGAACTTTTTGTAAAAGCAAAAACCCTAGAGTATTGATACACTCTAGGGGGCTTCTAATCCACACAGCCATATATGTGGCTTGACTTATATATTTTTTCTAATTGCTTAGAGTGGATAGGTTAATATTCCACAATATGCGCCTTTTCAAAAAGAGTTATTTGAATTTCATTTTTTGTATTCGAACAGAATTGAGAATCGCGAGAAGTGCCACTCCAACATCTGCAAAAACGGCTTCCCACATTGTTGCAATTCCACCGGCACCAAGTATAAGAACAATTGCTTTAACCGAAAATGCCAAAATGATGTTTTGCCAAACGATTTTTCTTGTGGCTTTTCCAATATAAATTGCGGTTGCTATTTTTGAGGGATGATCGGTTTGAATGATTACATCTGCCGTTTCAATTGCAGCATCACTTCCCAATCCCCCCATAGCAATTCCAATATCGCTTAATGCTAAAACAGGTGCATCATTTATCCCATCCCCAACAAAAGCAATAACTTTCGATTTGTCTCTTTTCAAATTTTCGACGTTTTCAACTTTATGCTCAGGTAATAAATTGCCAAAAGCTTTATCTATACCCAGTAAATTTGCCACCTGTGAAACCACGCTTTGTTTGTCTCCTGAAAGCATAATTGGTTCAATTGATAGTATTTTTAAATCTTCAATTGCTTTAACCGCATCTGGTTTTATTTCATCTGATACGATAATATAACCTTGATACTTATTATTCAAAGCGACCATAACAATACTATCTACTATTTCATCTATTTTATCTGGATAATTTACATTGAACTTTTTAAGCAATTTAGCATTACCTGCAAGGATTGTTTCATTGTTCCATACTCCTTTTAATCCGTGACCTGAAATCTCTTCGACTGAGGTAATGATTAATCTTTCGCCTTTATCCAAAGAATCTGCAACAATTGCTTTTGCTATTGGATGAGTTGAATTTTTTTCTATCGCTGCCACTAAAGATAAAAACTCATCTTCACTAAAATTATTCGATTCAACTTTCTGAACTTTAAACACACCTTTTGTCAATGTCCCAGTTTTATCCATAACTACAGTATTGACCTTTGTGATTAAATCCAAATAGTTTGATCCTTTGAAAAGAATTCCATTTCGTGATGCAGCACCGATTCCTCCAAAATAACCCAGTGGTATGGAGATAACCAACGCACAAGGACATGAAATAACAAGAAAGATTAATGCACGGTACAACCAATCTGCGAATACATAATTCTCGGTAAAAAAGATTGGCAACACTGTTAAAAGCGTGGCTGACAGCACGACTATTGGGGTGTAAATACGCGCAAATTTTCGAATAAATAGTTCCGTTTGTGCTTTTCGAGCAGTTGCATTTTCAACCAACTCCAAAATTCTACTTATCGAACTATCAGAAAACTTTTTAGTTACTTGAATTTCAACTACAGGCCCGATGTTAATCATTCCAGCCAACACATCATTATCCTTATAAATAGAATCTGGAACACTTTCACCAGTTAATGCGGCTGTATTGAAACTGCCTTTTTCATTCAGTAAAACTCCGTCTAATGGAACTTTTTCACCTGATCGAACTTGAATAATTTCACCAATTTGAACTGAATTTGGGTGAACAATTTCTGTTTTCCCATTGCGCTGAACATTAGCTGAATTAGGACGAATGTCTAAAAGCGCTTTTATGTTACCTTTTGCTTTTTTTACTGCTGCCGATTGGAACAATTCACCAATTGAATAAAATAGCATAACAGCTACTCCTTCTTGGTATTGCCCAATTGAAAAAGCACCAATTGTTGCAAGGCTCATTAAAAAGAATTCAGAAAAAACATCCTTTTTTAAAGCGGCTTTAAGTGCATACAATAAAACAGGGAACCCAACAGGGAGATATGCTAAAATGTACCAAACAAGTCGGATGTAACTCTTGAACCAGGATTGTTCTATTAGAAAATCCAAAGACAGGGCGATCATTAAAAGAATAAAACTTACAATTGAAGGTAAATATTCCTTAATTTCTTCAAGTCTAATTTTTGAAGACAAACCTTTGGATTCCAGCTTTTGTTCTGCTTCCTGATTAATTTTTTCCTCCAGAGAACAGCAGGTCATATTCCCATGTTCATCATAGGTATGCTTGTGATTTGGGTCTGTATTAATCATCTTATAAAACGTTTAATGTTCGTGTCCACCGCCACCTTCAGACTTCAATAAATGACTCTGAATATAATAGGCTCCTTTTAATACAATTTGTGCGTTTTTGGGAATAGGATTGAGAGGAGTTACTTGAATAAATCCTAATTGCGTAGTGCCAGTTTTCACTTCAACACGTTGAAAATGAAAAGATTTTCCATGTTCAGCTTCCTTATCATGTTCTGTTTCTTCATCATGACCAGCTTCTTCCTCATGCTGATGACCATCCTCATGCGAATGCCCTTCCGCATCATCATGATTTTGCTCATGTCCATCCTCATTTGATTCCTCTAAGATAAAGATGAATTCACGACCATCCGCTTTTACTACTGCTTCTACAGGAACAGCTTTCACAGCTTGAGTTCCTACATTAATTAAGGCATTCACATACATTCCTGGGATGAGCGTTTGTTGTTCATTGATGATGTCTGCATGAACTGCTACTGATTTTGTTTCATTTTCAAACGCTTTTCCAATGCTAAATACCTTTCCTTTAATCTCTGTGTTGTTTTGATTGGTTAGAATAAAATTGATGGTTTGACCAACTTTTACCTTCTGCAAATCTTTTTCATAAACTAAAAGGTCTACGTGCATTTTGGAATTATCAACAATACTAAAAAGTACTTGGCCTGGTTCTGCATTTGTGCCAATCTTAACATTTATATCAGTAATATAACCACTGATAGGAGCTGTTATCACCATGGAAGAAGTGGCATTTTCAGAACTGCTTAAATGCATTGTATTCATTTGTTTTTTTAACGAATTGAATCGTGCTTTTTCAACTTCAAATTCCGATTTTGCTTTTTGAAGAATTTTTTTAGAATTTGCATTGCCTTCATTTAAGGTTTTTTGTCTTTCATACTCCAGCGTTAACAATTCCAAATTGCTTTTTGATGTTAAATAAGCTTCCTGAATTTTTGTAAACTCAAGGTTCTCAATAATCGATAATGCTTGACCTTCTTTTACGAATTGTCCTTCAATAATGTTGATTTTTTTAATGATTCCACCCAACAAAACTGAAACATCAGCTTGATTTTGAGGAGGAAGTTTGGTGTACCCATTTGCATTAATCACCGCGCTCAAATTCTTCATTTCAAAATCACCCAATTGAATTCCTGAAGCATTGTATTGAGCTTCATTTAATTCTACTTCCTTTAGATTCGATTCAGAGTGTTCTTCTTTGGGTTGCTCAACCGTTTCAGATGAACCACATGACATCATACTAACGAGTAATCCAACAACTAAAAGTGTGGAAATTACTTTTCTATTTTCTATTTGTAAAAACATTTTCTTTCTATTATTGATTTAATAAATATTGTAAATTGATCACAGCTTGATTATGATTGTAAATCGACATCAAGTAATTGGATTTAATCTCTAAAACTGTTTGATTACCTTGCAAGAATTCTATATAGGTGATTTCACCACCCGTATAATTTTTAGTCGCATTATCTGAAATTATCTCAGCGTTTTTCAATCCTGTATTTTCATAATAGAGGATTGTCTCTCGAGCCAACTGTAATTCTTGAAGTTGTTGTTCAAATTTCAAATGCAGTTCGTTTGACAATTGTGAAGCTTGGCTTTCCGTTATTTGTACTTGTGTTTGAGCTGCATGATTTTTTGCAATGTATGAACCGGCAAAAATTGGAATTGAAATACCCAGTGTTACTCCTTGAAAACGTGGAATTCCATTGTAATAAATCAATTGACCATTGACCTCTTGATTTCCAGTTAATGATTGTATAAAATAACCGACTTTCAAATCAGGGTACATCATTGATTTCTCAACATTCAATCCAGCCATTGCGATTTTAACATTTTCCATAGCCAAAACTAATTCAGGATTCTGATTCAAAGCAGAACTATCTGTAACTTGAATCGATGCAATCGGTACATAAGATTGACCAGTAACATTGAAGTCGGTAGTGAGTTTAAGTAAGGATCTGATTTTTAGTTTCTCATTTTTAATCGATAGTGCATTTTGCTTTTGTAGCTTTTGCAATTCTTGTAATTTGTTTTCAGCGGTAATTTTTTCCAAATTATTTACATCACCCTCATTATAGCGCAACGAAGAAGCTTGAACAAAATTTTTCAATAAACTATCTTGAATAATCAATTGATTATTCAACTCAATAAGAAAAAGTAAATGATTCCAAGACTGCCTGATTTCATAAGTCAACCGCACTTTATTTGACTCCAATTCGTATTCACTGCCTTTGATACTCGCATCTATTAATTGTTTTTTAGCAGTAATTTGAAAAGGATTTAGACCTTGTGAAACCGTGTAGCTCTGATCAAAATTCCCAGTATTGTATTGACCAAGCATTGCTCCAAATTCCGTTTTTGATAGTTCGAATGCCGTTCCTTTCAACTGAGAATGATACTTTATGTTCAATTCCGCTTGTTGAATAGAATAATTGTTCTTTAATCCTATTTCAATTGCCTTTGCTAAATCAAGCACTGGGACATCTTGTGCCATTGTAGTTGAAGAAATTGTCATCAAAAACAGGGTGATTATAACTGCCGTTTTTCCAGACTTACTCACTTTTACACCTTTTTCAAAGTAGATATACAAAATAGGTAAAACAATCAAAGTGAGCAGTGTTGCAGTAATTAATCCACCTATCACAACTGTCGCAAGTGGTTTTTGTACTTCTGCTCCAGCAGAATTACTCAACGCCATTGGTAAAAAACCAAGTGATGCAACAGCAGCAGTTAAAAGTACTGGTCTGAGCCTAACTTTGGTTCCTTCAAAAACTCTTTCTTCGACTGATGCCATACCTTCAGCTTTTAATTGATTGAAATACCCTATTAGAACGATTCCATTCAAAACAGCCACACCAAAAAGTGCAATAAAACCAACCCCTGCAGATATACTAAATGGCATATCTCTTAGCCATAAGGCAAACACCCCACCAATTGCAGATAAAGGAATTGCCGTAAAAATCAACAATGATTGTTTCATGGATTTAAATGTGAAGAAAAGTAAAATGAATATTAACAAAAGTGCTATAGGAACAGCAACTGATAATCTATCTGTAGCTTCTACAAGGTTTTCGAATTGACCTCCATACGTTATGTAATAACCAGAAGGTAATTTCAATTTTTCATCTAATTTGCTTTGAATTTCTTCCACTACACTTTTTACATCCCTTCCTCGAACATTGAATCCCACAACAATTCTTCTTTTACCATCTTCACGACTTATTTGCATTGGACCTGGTTCGTAAGCTATGTCTGCTACTTGTTCTAATGGTATTTGATTTCCAGAAGGCAAGGTGATAAATAAGGTTTTTAGATTGTCAATGTCACTTCGACTATCTGAATCGAGCCTTAAAACAAGATCAAAGCGTTTTTCACCTTCGTAAACAACACCTGCTTTTTCCCCAGCAAATCCAATTCTAATAACACTATTCAAATCACCAACATTTAAGCCATACAAGGCTAGTTTATCGAAATTGTAACGAATAGTAATCTGAGGCAGACCAGCAACTCGCTCTGCTTTAGCATCAGCTACTCCTTCGATTCCGTTGATAATATTTAGTGCCTCGTCTCCTTTACTCACAAGCATTTCCAAATCTTCACCAAAAATTTTGACAGCGACATCACTGCGAACACCCGTCATTAATTCGTTGAAACGCATTTGAATTGGCTGTGAAAATTCTGTTGTAGCACCCGGAATGTCATTCAGCGCTTCTTCCATTTTCTCCATCAACTCTTCTTTGGAATCAGCAGAGGTCCATTCACTTTTATCTTTTAATAAAATGATCATATCTCCAGCTTCCATTGGCATTGGATCTGTTGGGATTTCAGCACTACCTATTTTAGTGACAATCAATTTAACCTCTGGAAAGCGTTCTTTTAATATTTTCTCTGCTTTCGTTGTGAATTCAATTTCTTGTGACAACGAACTTCCAGAAGCAATAATTAAGTGAGTTGCAATATCTCCTTCATCTAGCGTAGGTATGAATTCTCCCCCCATTCTATTAAATACAACCATCGCGACGATGAATAACCCTAAAGCTGCGCCTATCACTAGGCCTTTGACTTTCAGAGATTTCTGTAAAAACGGTTTATATACCTTTTGAGCACCATCGATTAATTTATCGCTGAAATTCTTTTTATGACCCGTTTGCTTTTTTAATACAAGAGCAGACATCATTGGTACATAGGTCAACGAAAGTAGGAAAGCACCAAGAATTGCAAAAGAAACCGTTTGTGCCATAGGTCCAAACATTTTACCTTCAATTCCTACCAATGCTAAAATTGGTAAATAAACAATTAGAATAATGATTTCTCCAAATGCAGCACTGCTTCTGATTTTAGAAGAAGCCTTGTAAACTTCATCATTCATTTGTTGGACAGTGAGTGTTTTTACTTCTTTTGATACCTGCAATCGATGAATGATAGCCTCAACAATGATAACAGCACCATCGACGATCAAACCAAAATCGATTGCACCCAAACTCATCAGGTTTCCAGACACCCCAAAAAGATGCATCATAGAAACTGCGAAAAGTAATGAAAGTGGAATAACGGAAGCGACCACAAGTCCCGCTCTCCAATTCCCCAGTAGTAAAACAAGAATAAAAATCACAATTAAAGCACCTTCGATTAAGTTAGTTTGAACCGTCCCAATTGCTTTATTGACCAGTTTTGTACGATCCATGAATGCTTCAATTTCCACACCTTCGGGTAGTGATTTTTTTATCTGTTCCATTTTGAGTTTTACACGCTCAACCACCTCTGCAGAGTTCTCGCCTTTAAGCATCATGGCCATTCCACTAACTTCTTCACCTTTGCCATCTTTTGTAACAGCACCGAATCGAATACTGCTGCCCATCTGGACTTTTGCAACATCACGAATTAATACTGGAATACCATTTTGCGTTTTGACAACGATTTTATTAATGTCATTCAAGCTACTAACCATTCCAACTCCACGAATGAAATAAGCATAGGGCTTTTTATCTATGTAAGCACCACCCGTATTTTCGTTGTTCTTTTTTAACGCTTCAAAAATTTCCGCAATGGTAATATTCATACTCTTGAGTTTGTTTGGTTCCACTGCAATTTCATATTGCTTCAAACTTCCCCCCAAGGTATTTACCTCAGCAACCCCTGGTGTTCCTAATAGTTGAGGGCGAATAATCCAATCCTGAATAGTTCTCAATTCTGTGGCATCGAATTTTTTCTCGTAGCCTTTTTTCGGAAAAACAACATACTGGTAGATTTCGCCTAAGCCAGTACTTACTGGTGCTATTTCAGGGCTGCCAACACCTTCTGGAATGGAACTTTCTGCTTCTTTAAGACGTTCATTTATTTGGGTTCTAGCCCAGTAAATATCAACATCCTCTTCAAAAACTACTGTAACAACACTAAGTCCGAACCGACTAATTGAGCGCAACTCGACAATTTTAGGAATTGGTTTAACCGCCAGCTCAATTGGATAAGTAATAAATTGCTCAACTTCTTGAGTTGCAAGTGTTGGTGAAGAGGTAATAATTTGCACCTGATTATTCGTAATATCAGGCAAGGCATCAATTGGTAGCTTACTTAAGGAATAAGTTCCAACAGCAATTAATGCCACTGTGAATAAACCAATAATGAATTTATTCTTTATACTAAAATGAATTATTTTATCTAACATTTGGTGAAATTTAATCACATAAAAAATACATAATCACCCAAGACTCAAGGTCAAGGGTGACATCAAGAATTTAGAAAAATCTTGAACTAATTGTGATTAAACCAATTTAGGAGGTTGCCAGATGTGGCCGTTGTAAATGGATATGGATTCTTTGTAAAAAGAGAAATTTTCCTTTTCCGATTGGTCCTCGTGAACAGTAAAACTTATTTTTTGAGGAATAAGAAATAAAGAAATGACAGTTGAATGATGTCCGCAATCATTACAATGTTTAAATGGTAATTTATCGTCACAATGTCCATCAGAATCTTCATTGTGATCATTGTAAAAATAATGTTCAGATAAAAAAGCATAAAAACTTTCGTCGGGATGATCTTTTGATTCATGTTCAAAATAATGATGAACAAGACCTGGAATCTTCATAATCTCCATAGCGAATGTATTTCCAGATAGGATTTGCAGACAAAAGAATATGAGAAGACCTTTTTTCATGAAGTGCTAAAGTATAAAACTATATTCTAACGTCAAAAAAATATGTACGCTAAGTTTAAATACTATTATTATTTAATACTTATGAAAACATCAGTTAATGCAAAACGAATCGCGAATGCCCAAGCTTTGAGCGTACAGGCTCAAAACTTCCATTTCTGGACCACCACCATGGGAATGTGGAAACATGGTTACTAGTTCTCTTTCTTTTTTTGTAAGTTTTATTGGGTCTCTTATATTTTAATTTTTTATTTAATTAATACGAATGTATTAGAATGAAATGTGGATGTTCTAGTTTTATGGAAATACTGAGTGAAATTGTTTCCATGAAGACATTGGCCAATGTTGTCTAATGTTTAAGAACTGAAACATTTGAGATTCGGACTGAAGCAAAAACTGAAACATTTCTGTCTCCTTTAGGCTTTTTTTGTCTCCTGATGTCTATTTTGAAATGAACTTATCTAAAAGCAAAAACCCCAAGATAGTTGATACATCTTGGGGTTTTCTATTTCCTACAGCCATATAGGACTTGTCTTTAACGTTAGCGTTTTGCGGTCTGGACGGGACTCGAACCCGCGACCCCCTGCGTGACAGGCAGGTATTCTAACCAACTGAACTACCAAACCAATTTCTTTCACTTGCGTGAGCAACAACAGTTGCTTCAGAATTGTGTGATGCTTTCGTTAAAGCGGATACAAAAGTACGTAATTTTTGATATAAACCAAGGTTTAGGAAGAAAAAAATCAAAAAAAATGTGCTTACCACAATTGTTTGGAGATAAAAACGGTGCCTTTGAAATAGGCAACGAGTTTATGATCTTGATTTTCAATGCGTACTTCGTAGACGCCAGTGGTTTTGCCCCGATGAAGTTCTGTGCAGGTAGCCGTGAGTTGGTCGTGGAGTTGCACTTTGGCGAGGTGGGCAATTTGGGTATCGATGCTGACACATTGATAACCGTAGGTATTGGCTGCGAAGGCGAGAGCGGAGTCGGCTAAGGAGTAGGTGAGGCCGCCGTGGGCAATGCCAAAGCCGTTGGTAGTCTGGGAGCTTACAGGGCAGCTCAGGGTGCAGAAGCCTGGGCCTAGTTCTTTGACTTGCATCCCGAGTAATTGGCTGAAAGCATCGTTGTCGAGCATGCCTTTGACAATCGCTTCGGGACTTTTCATGGGTATGATTTATAAATCTGAAAAAGCAAAGGTTTCCTTGAGGCGGATTCCTTTTTCGGTGTGCTGTACGGTGCAGCATTCGTGTGCGGAGTCGTGTTCGAGAAATAAAACGTAGTTGTTGTCAGCGGCTTCAATTAAAAAGCGTTCTTTTTCGGTGAGGGTGAGTAGCGGGCGGGTGTCATAGCCCATAACGTATGGCAACGGAATATGCCCAGTGCTTGGCAGGAGGTCGGCCATGAAAACCAGGGTGCGTCCTTTATATTGGATTTGCGGCAGCATCATGCTTTCGGTGTGGCCGTCAAAAAAGGAGAGGTCGATGCCGGGAAGGGCATCTTTGGTAAGCAGACCGTTGCGCTCTACGAATTTGAGTTGTCCGCTTTCTTGAATGGGTAAGATGTTTTCAGCTAAGAAAGATGCTTTTTCTCGTGGATTGGGTTCAGTGGCCCATTGCCAATGTTCTTTGGAGCTCCAGTAGGTGGCATTCGGGAAAACGGTGCGGTAGGCTTCTTTTTGGGTATCAAAAGCGATTGCGCCGCCACAATGGTCAAAATGCAGGTGCGTCAGAATGACATCGGTGATGTCGGAGGCATGAAAACCTAAATTGGCAAGATTACCATGCAAGGTGTCTGTGCCGAAGAGGTGATAATGCGAAAAGAACTTCTCAGATTGCTTGTCTCCGATGCCGGTATCTACTAGGATCAGGCGCTTACCGTCTTCGATGAGCAAGGAACGCATGGCCCAAGAGCACATGTTATTTTCGTCTGCGGGGTTGGTTTTTTGCCAAATGGTTTTCGGGACAACGCCAAACATAGCGCCGCCATCTAGTTTAAAAAAACCGGTGTTGAGTACGTGTAATTTCATATCAATTGGTCTGAAGACGACCTTCTGTTTCAGGATTTTTAGTGACCATGGCGCCAATATTTAAGATCACCATTTCGGGCTTGGTGTTGGCAATGACGGTAACAGTTTTGTCTTGACGCCCGAGTTGCCCAACTTTTGGGTGAAACTCTACGGCGATGATATCAGACTTACCTGGCGCAATGGCTTTTTCTGGTTTTTTTGGCGTGGTACAGCCGCAAGATGCTTTGACATTTTGAATAAACAAGGGCTTTTTGCCGGTGTTGGTCACGACAAAATTGTAAAGGTGCTTGGTGTCTTCCATAACGGTTCCGAAGTCATGCGAAAGTTCTTTAAAACTCATGGTGGTCATGTTGGCCGCAGCCTCAGC
>JACCDH011454979.1_pt1 | contig 26499 bp, 23 predicted proteins | sample 7442481 | NCBI WGS metagenome assembly JACCDH01 (sample SAMN15323433, study PRJNA562643) | freshwater metagenome | isolation source: river surface water | place: USA:Blue River Watershed | collected 2017-08-15 | reverse complement strand
TTGAGTTCGACCAGGCGCTTGGCGCGCTCGATCACCATCTCGGCCACGTGCACGTGGCGGGCTGCGGGTTCGTCAAAAGTGGAGGAAATCACTTCGCCGCGCACGCTGCGCTGCATCTCGGTCACTTCTTCGGGGCGCTCGTCCACCAGCAGCACCATCAGGTGCACGTCGGGGTAGTTGGAGGTGATGGCGTGGGCGATGTGCTGCATCATCACCGTCTTGCCCGACTTGGGTTGGGCGACGATCAGGGCGCGCTGGCCTCGGCCAATGGGGGCGATGATGTCGATCACGCGGCTGGTGATGTTCTCTTCGCCCTTGATGTCACGCTCCAGACGCATCTGCTCCTTGGGGAACAGCGGCGTCAGGTTTTCGAACATCACCTTGTGCTTGTTGTTCTCGGGCAGGCCGTCGTTGACCTTGTCGAGCTTGGTCAGTGCAAAGTAGCGCTCGCCGTCTTTGGGGATGCGCACTTCCCCTTCGATCATGTCGCCGGTGTGCAGGTTGAAGCGGCGCACCTGGCTGGGGCTGATGTAGATGTCGTCGGTGCTGGCGGTGTAGCTCGAATCGGGGCTGCGCAGGAAGCCGAAACCGTCGGGCAGGATTTCCAGCACACCGTCGGCAAACACTTGCTCGCCTGCCTTGGCGCGCTTTTTGATGATGGCGAACATCAACTCTTGTTTGCGCATGCGACCGGTGTTCTCGATCTCGAGGGCTTCGGCTTGCTTGAGCAGTTCAGACACGTGCAGTGCCTTGAGTTCATTCAGATGCATGGGATGGACCTGTGGGGATGCGGCCGCTGCAAAGGCCGGTATTCAAAATCAGGGGGAGGGGAATCTTGGTCTGCGGCCAGTTCCGGGTGACGGAACATCGGAGCCTGCAGGGCAGCGGCCAAGCCTGTTGGGCGGCGCTACGGCGGATTATGACAGGTTTTTAAACTCAGGCCGAAATGCAAAAACCGGGCGCTGAGTCCCGGTTTTTGATGCTGGTTCAAGCCAGTTGCTGGTCAATGAAGGCGGTCAGCTGGGCCTTGCTCATGGCGCCCACTTTGGTGGCGGCGAGCTGGCCACCTTTGAACACCATCAGCGTGGGAATACCACGGATGCCGAATTTGGCGGGCACGTCGCGGTTTTCGTCCACATTCATCTTGGCCACTTGCAGCTTGCCCTGGTAGGCGCTGGCGACTTCGTCCAGGATGGGGGCAATCATTTTGCAGGGGCCGCACCACTCGGCCCAGAAGTCCACGATCACCGGGGTGGAGGATTGCACAACATCGGCGTCGAAAGAAGCATCGCTGACGTGTTTGATGAGGTCGCTGGCCATGGCCTGTTCCTTGTGAAGAATGAAGATGCGGCTAAAGTGACGGCTATTTTGACAGAAACCCGCCAACCCTCGCCGTCGTCGGGACACCAGAAAGACAGCCCCGATGCCCCCCGATACACCCCAATTGCCCATGCCCTGCGAGCCGCTGAATGTGGACGTGGCCATCGTGGGTGGTGGCCCCGCGGGCCTGATGGCAGCCGAAGTACTGTCGGCGGCGGGGCGCCAGGTGCATCTGTTTGACACCATGCCCTCGGTGGGACGCAAGTTCCTCCTGGCTGGTCGCGGCGGCTTGAACCTGACCCACAGCGAGACGCGCCCTGCCTTTGACAGCCGCTTCGGCGCGCAGCAGGACTGGGTGGCCACTTGGCTCGACGGCCTGGACGGTGAGCGGGTGCGCGCTTGGGCTGACGCTCTGGGCGCACAGACTTTTGTGGGCACCTCGGGGCGAGTGTTCCCGCACGAAATGAAAGCCGCGCCGCTGCTGCGCGCCTGGTTGCACCGCTTGCGCCACCCCGCAGTGGGGCAGGCGGTGCGTTTTCACATGCGCCACCGCTGGCAGGGATGGGACGGCCAGGATTTGCTGTTCCAGCACGAAGGCCAAACACACCGTGTGCAAGCGCGGGCCACTTTGCTGGCCTTGGGCGGGGCCAGCTGGCCGCGCCTGGGCTCGGATGGCAGCTGGGTGCCCGGGTTAGAAGCGCGCGGGGTGGCGTTGGCGCCGCTGCAAAGCGCCAACTGCGGTTTTGATGTGTGGGGCCGGGACGGCGAGGGTTGGACGCCGCACTTTGCCCTGCGCCATGCTGGCGAACCGCTCAAGTCGGTGGCTCTGCAGATCGGCCAGCCGGGGGCGGCCCGGTATTGGCGGCGCAAAGGTGAGTTTGTAGCCACCGCCACAGGACTGGAGGGCAGCCTGATCTACGCCGCCTCTGCCGGCCTGCGCGAAGACCTGAACCAAGGCGAGGCCTGGTTGTCGATAGACCTCTTGCCCGACCGCACGCTGGCCCAGGTGCAAGACGAAGTGGCCCGGCCGCGCGGCAGCCGCAGCCTGTCAAGCCACCTCAAGAGCCGCTTGGGCCTGCAGGGCGTCAAGGTTGGTTTGCTGCACGAACTGCTGTCGCGCGAAGACTGGGCAAATCCTCGGGTATTGGCGCAAGCCATCAAGGCCTTGCCTGTGCGACTCAAAGCTGCCCGTCCCATGGCCGAGGTCATCAGCACCGCTGGCGGTGTGCAGCGCGAGGCCCTGACGTCTGACCTGATGCTCAGGGTTTGCCCGGGGGTGTACTGTGCGGGTGAGATGCTGGACTGGGAAGCCCCCACCGGTGGCTACTTGCTGACGGCTTGCCTGGCCAGCGGCAGGCAGGCGGCCCAGGGTATTTTGGCGGCGGGCTGACAAATTTATACAAATCCTTGTCTACCGGAATTGTGTCTGCCGCGTTAAGACGCTGTGTACAACATTCATCCCCAGTGGACGAGGACCCTATGCACCCAGTCAATTCCGTCGAATACCAGGCCGCTGTCGAAGAAGCTGCCAACGCCTTCATGAAAGTCATGGCACTGCGTGGGTTCGCGGTTCGGGATTACCCTCAAAATTTCGTGGCTCACGTGGCCCAGCAAACCCGTTTGCATTTCGAGAACAGCCGCGCTGGTGCCCACCCCGAGGCCAATGCCCTGGTTGCCGAATTCATCCGTTCGGGCCAGCATGTGCCGCGCAAGGCCCCGGCCACCAAGGCCAAGACCATCCCATTTCCGATGCTGCGTCGCCGCGCGGCCTGAACCCCGTTTAACGGTTCAGCCACACTTTCGCCCTGCCTTGGCAGGGCGTTGTCGTTTGTGGAGGGGGGAAACCCATTGGGTTTCTAAAAGAGAGGTGACGGACCTTGACCCCAGCACTGGCTCCACGGTTAGGGCTGCTCGGTTCCCCGCCTGACCCGGTTGGCCGCTTCCCCATGTGGGAAGGCCCGTCGGGGGTGATTGTAGGCGAGTGTGTCCGCCCTTTGCGTGTGTCAGGGCACTTTTCTGTGCCCGATAGAATCGCCGCATGTCTTACCTTGTCCTGGCCCGCAAATACCGCCCGCGCTCCTTCACCGAAATGGTGGGACAGGAGCATGTGGTCCAGGCCCTGAGCAACGCGCTCACGCAGCAGCGCCTGCACCATGCCTACCTGTTCACCGGTACGCGCGGCGTGGGCAAGACCACGGTCTCGCGCATCCTGGCCAAGTCGCTCAACTGCCAGGGGGCCGACGGGCAAGGCGGCATCACGGCCGAGCCTTGCGGGGTGTGTCAGGCCTGCCGCGACATTGATGCGGGCCGTTTTGTGGACTACACCGAGCTGGACGCAGCGTCCAACCGGGGTGTTGACGAGGTGCAAAGCCTGTTGGAGCAGGCGGTCTACAAGCCCGTGCAGGGCCGCTTCAAGGTTTTCATGATCGACGAAGTGCACATGCTCACGAACACCGCGTTCAACGCGATGCTCAAGACGCTGGAAGAGCCCCCCGAATACCTCAAGTTCGTGCTGGCCACGACCGACCCGCAAAAAGTGCCGGTCACGGTGCTTTCGCGTTGTCTGCAGTTCAATCTGCGGCCGATGGCGCCCGAGACGGTGTTTGAACACCTCACCCGCGTGCTGGCGCAGGAAAACATCGCGGCCGAACCGCCGGCCTTGCGTCTGCTCTCGCGTGCGGCGCGCGGCTCCATGCGCGATGCCCTGAGCCTGACCGACCAGGCCATTGCCTTTGGCAGCGGCCAGCTGCAGGAAGCCGGTGTGCGCCAGATGCTGGGCAGTGTGGACCGCAGCCATGTGCTGCAGCTGCTGCGCGCCATGGCCGACTGGGACGGCGCCGCGCTGGTGGCGCTGGTCGATGCGCTGCGCCTGCAGGGCATTTCGGCTGCGGCCACGCTCGAAGACATGAGCACCGTGCTGCAGCGCATGGCGGTGCTGCAGGCCGTGCCGGGCCTGGCCGAGCAGGCCAGCGACGACCCGGACGCGCCGGTCATCACCGGCCTGTCGCAGGCGATGCCTGCCGATGTGACGCAACTGCTCTACAGCCTGTGTCTGCACGGCCGCACCGAGCTGGGCCTGGCACCCGACGAGTACGCGGCACTCACCATGGTGCTGCTGCGCTTGCTGGCCTTCCAACCCCAAGCCGGGGCGGCTGAAAAAAAAAGCCCTGAGCTGACCGTTCGGCCCGTGGCGGCTGTGCCGCCGCCGGTGGCCGCGCCGCGCACTGCTGCGCCAACCCGTCCTGCACCAGCCCTGTCGCCTGCGCCTGTACCTGCGCCGGTTCAGACAGCGCGACCGCTGGCAGCGCCCGCACCGTCCGCGCCCCCGCAGGCCGCGCCGACACCGGTCGATGCCGCTCCCGATTTTTCGGAGGTGCCGCTGGCCTCGGACGAGGACTGGCGCAGCGCCCCGCCCATGGACGATTTGCCCCCCTGGGAGGCGTTGGACGATGTGCCGCTTTCGGCCTTGGTGGTCGCGCCTCCCCCGATCCAGGCTTTGCCCGTGGTCGACGCCGCCCCCCTCGCAAGCCCGGCGGTGGCCAGCCGCACCGAAGTGCTCAAGCGCCCGCAAACCCCTTTGCAGACCACGCCCGAGGGCGACTTCTGGTTCGAGCTGGTGCAGCAACTGGTGGCCGCAGAAGCCGTGACCGCGCTGGTGCGCGAGCTGGCGTTGCAGTCGCAATTGCTTTCGCGCGAAAGCGATGTCTGGCGCCTGTGCGTGGACAGCGAGTCGTTGGCCCGCCCGGCCACTTGCGAGCGTTTGCAAGCGGCTGTGCAGGCAGCTGGACATGCCGCGCGCTTGCAGTTTGGCCCGGGTGCGGTCACCGACAGCCCGTCCAGGCGGAATGCGCAAGCTGCGTCTGCGCGCATGGACGCGGCAGTCGAACTCATCCAAACCGACCCGCTGGTGCAATCGCTGGTGCGCGACTGGGGTGCCAGGATCGTGCCCGGCAGCATCCAGCCTCTTTGAATTTTCATTCCGACAGAAAGACGACCATGTTCAACAAAGGACAACTCGCCGGCCTCATGAAGCAGGCCCAGGCCATGCAGGACAACCTGAAAAAAGCCCAGGACGAACTGGCCAACATCGAAGTCGAAGGCCAGTCCGGCTCGGGCTTGGTCAAGGTGCTGATGACCTGCAAGCACGAGGTTCGCCGCATCACCATCGACCCCAGCCTGCTGGCCGATGACAAGGACATGCTCGAAGATCTGGTGGCGGCCGCCTTCAATGACGGCTTGCGCAAGGCCGAAGAGGTGTCGCAGCAGAAGATGGGCAAGCTCACCGCCGGTCTGCCACCTGGCATGAAGCTGCCTTTCTGAGGCAACGCACATGGCCGATACCCACGCACTTGCCGTTCTGGTGCAGGCCCTCAAAGGCCTGCCGGGCGTGGGTGTCAAATCGGCCCAGCGCATGGCGTTTCACCTGCTGCAGCACGACCGGCAGGCTGCCAGCACCCTGGCTCAGGCCCTCAGCCACGCCGTCGAGGCCGTGCGCCACTGCAGTTTGTGCCACACCTTCACCGAGCACGACATCTGCGACACCTGCGCCGACCCGCAGCGGGACCGTGGCCAGCTGTGCGTGGTGGAAACCCCGGCCGACCAATCGGCGATTGAGCGCACCGGCACCTACCGTGGCCTGTACTTTGTGCTGATGGGCAAGCTCAGCCCGCTCGACGGTATTGGCCCGCACGACATTGGCCTGGCCAAACTGCGCGAACGCTGCAACGCACCCGATTTGCGCGAGGTGATCATGGCCACCAACTTCACCGCCGAGGGAGAGGCCACAGCCCATGTGATCGCTGAAATGCTCAAGGCCCAGGGCCTGAAGGTCACGCGCCTGGCGCGTGGTGTGCCCGCAGGCAGCGAGCTCGAATACGTGGACCTGGGCACCATCGCCCACGCTCTGGTGGACCGCCGCTGAACCCTGCGTTCGGTCTGCGCTGTCCCCCGTTTTTCCCTTACGTGAAAACCCCCTCGGGAGCTTTCCCGATGCGCTGCATCGTGCCTGACCATAAGCTGCATACGCAGGAGGAGGCGCAAAAACATGGATGCAAAGCGCAGGCAATGGATGAGCGCGGCAGGGGCGATGTGTCTGGGGCAGGCCATGGGAGGACCGGTGCTGGCCGCTGCAGAACCGCGTCAGGTAACGGTCGCCATGACCGCACGCAACAGCCTCTACCACTTGCCTTTGGTTCTGGCTGAGCGTTTGGGTTACTTTCGCCAGCAGGGATTGCGGGTGAATCTGCATGCGTATGAGTCTGGAGCAGCCGGTGCAGCCAACGTTGTGCAAGGCCGTGCCGATGTGCTTGCTGGCGCCTTTGAGCATGTGTTCGAACTGCAACGCAAGGGCCATGCTTTTCAGGCTTTTGTGCAGATGAATGCCACGCCACTGGTCAGCCTGGGCGTGAGCCCTGGCAGACTGTCTGGTGGGGCATGGCAGAACTTGCGGGGCGCCCGTATCGGTGTATCTGCTCTGGAGTCGGGTACCCATTGGATGACCAGCCTGTGGCTGCTGCGACACCAGCTTCAGCCAAACGATGTGCAATTTGTGGAAGTGGGCACTTCGGCTTCGGCCCTGGGGGCCCTGTGGGAGGGGCGGGTGGATGCGCTGTGCAACCCTGACCCCGTGATGCATTGGCTGGAGCAGCGCGGCGAGATTCGCCTGATCGCAGAGGCCCGCTCTTTGGTCGGCGCACAGTCACTGGCCGGGGGGGCGTTGCCTGGTGGCTGCCTGATGGCGCGTGAGGACTTTTTGCAGCGGCAGCCGTCAGTGGCCGCCGCGTTGGCTCAAGGGGTGGTGCAAGCGCTGCAGTGGCTGCGCACGGCCGGCGTGACGGATCTTTTCAAGACCGTGCCTGCAGCCCCTTGGATCGTGGACCGTGCGGTGTATCTGGGGGCTTTGGACAAGTTGCGCGATGGGTATGCGCGCGATGGCAGGTTTGAAGAGGAAGCGGTGTTCAATGCCTGGCGTCTGCACGCGCGGGTGGCACAAGCTTTGCCACTGTCGCGCCAGCAGCTGGCGCGAAGCTACACCAATGCCCTGACGCCCCGCGCGAACACACGTGGGGCTTGATTCAGGGCGAATTTCAGCGGCGGGCGTTGGCTTGCGCCACTTGCTTGGCAGGCTTGCTGGCGGTGGCTTTTGCGATTGTGTTGGCTGGTTTGACGGTTTTGGCCTGTGCTTTTTCTTTGCCGCTGGCTTTGCCAGCCAGACGGGTGTTGCTGCGTGCTGGGGCGCTGGGCACCAGGATCGTCAGCTGCTGGCCCGATTTGAGGTTTGCGCTGGCAGAGAGCTTGTTCCAACTGGCCAGGCTGGCGGCTGTGACGCCGTGGCGCGCGCCCAGGCTGGCTAAGGTGTCGCCCTTGCGGGCACTGATGGCGACGCGGCGTAGCACGATCTCGGGGGCCAGGCTCAGCTGGGCGTTGTCGGCGGTGTGACCAGTCACGTCGTTGTCGAGCGCGCCCTTGCGGTGCACCAGCAAGGTGGAGCCGGCCTTGAGCAGCATGCCGCCTGGGATGCTGTTGACCGCGCGCAACTCGTTGGCGGCCATGCCCACTTGCTGGGCCGCTTCGTCTACCTTCATGGTCTTGGGGGTGGTCCAGGCAGTCCAGGTGGCCAGTTGCCGGTCGGCGTGAGCCTGCAGATTGCGCTCGAAGATGGCCGCGTTGTCCCAGGGCAGCAAGATCTGAGGGGTGCCGGCCGCCAAAATGACGGGCCGGTTCATCTGTGGGTTCAGGGCCTTGAAGTCTTCCAGCCGTACTTCGGCCAGGCCCACGGCCACCTTCACGTCGATGTCGCGCTCGATGGCCACACTCTTGAAGTAGGGGTGGTTGCGGATCATGGGCAGCTGCACACTGAACAGATCGGGTTGTGCCACGATGTTCTTGACCGCCTGCAGCTTGGGCACGTAGTAGCGTGTCTCGTTGGGCATGTTCAGGTCGGTATAGGCCAGCGCTTTGCCGCTGGCCTTGTTGCGTGCCAGCGCCTTGCCCACGCTGCCCTCACCCCAGTTGTAGGCGGCCAGTGCCAGGTGCCAGTCGCCAAACATGTCGTAGAGCTTTTGCAGGTAGTCCAGCGCGGCGCGGGTCGATTCGAGCACGTCACGCCGCTCGTCGCGGAACATGTTTTGCTTGAGGTCAAAGTACTTGCCGGTGGCGGGCATGAACTGCCACATGCCCGCAGCCTTGGCGCTGGACACGGCTTCGGGGTTGAAGGCCGACTCGATGAAGGGCAGCAGCGCCAGCTCGGTGGGCATCTGGCGGCGTTCCAGCTCTTCGACGATGTAGTAGATGTAGCGGCGTGAGCGCTCGGTCATGCGCAGCAGGTAGTCGGGGCGGGCGGCATACCACTGCTCGCGGTCACGCACCAGATCGGTGTCCAGGTCGGGCATGGCAAAGCCTCGGCGGATGCGGTCCCAGATGTCCACGGGCGGCTGCAGGCCCAATGTGCTTTGTTTTTTGAGCTGCACCGGGATCTGGTCCTGTGCTGCCGACTCGGGGGGCTGGACGGGGGGGGCAGAAGGGGTGGCCGATGGGGGCATTTCGGAGGGGGCATGGCCCATCGTGGGCGAGGCACAACCGGCCAGCCACAGGCTCAGTCCCAGCAGCAGACCCATGCCGGTCAGCCGCAAGGAACGTGGGTGAAACGTGAGATTCATTTGAACTGGTTCTTCCATTCGCGCAGCTGAGCAAAAGCCTCGGCGTCATCCTTGGCCGCAGTGCCTGCGTGGCGGGCAGCAGCAGCACGCACAGCATCTTGGCGACTGCGTAGGAAAGGGTTGATCTGCAGCTCCTGCCCCAATAGGGCGGGCAGCGTGGGCGTGCCTTGCGCGCGCAAGGTCTGGCAAGCCAGGGTGTAAGCGGCCAGGCGGGCGTTGTCCGGCTCCACCGCCTGCGCAAAGCGCAGGTTGGACAAGGTGTACTCGTGGGCGCAGCACACCCGGGTGTCGACGGCCAGCCGGGCCAGTTTGTCCAAGGACTGCAGCATTTGCGCCGCCGTACCTTCAAAAAGGCGACCGCAGCCCCCCGAAAACAGGGTGTCGCCGCAAAACAAGATAGGCGCTTGCGCCTGTGGCTGCCCCCAGTAAGCCACATGGCCTGCGGTGTGGCCTGGCAAATCGAGCACCTGCCAGTGCAGCGGACCCCAGGCCAGGGCGTCGCCTTCGCTCACGGGGGTGTGGGGCACGGGCAGTCTTTCAAGTGCCGGACCATAGACGTGGGCGCCAGTGGCATGCACCAAATCGGCCAGTCCACCGGTGTGATCGGCATGATGATGCGTGACTAGAATGGCGTCGAGCTGCATGCCGGGTTTGTTTGTGAGCCACTGCAGCACAGCTTGCCCGTCGCCAGGGTCAACCGCCAGCACCTGCTGCTGGTGTTGCAGCAGCCAGATGTAGTTGTCGGCAAAGGCGGGCAGTGGAGTCAATTGCATGGCGCCTCAGATTATAAAAAACCCACTCCCCGTGCCGCCTTGGTTGCAGGTGCTGGGTGAACCCACTGCCCAGCGTTTGCTGGCCTGGGGTCAGGCGCAGGTCGATGCTTGCCTGGCCGATGTGTTTGGATACCACGCGGTGCAAGCCGGCTGGCCCGGCTTTGATGCCCTGCGCAGCAACCGCATGCCCCACCGTTGGCACGCAAAGCAGGAGTTCGACCAGATGGCCCTGCCGCACGATGTGTCGTTTGACAGCCGGGCCTGGCCCTGGGAGGCGGAGTCATTGGATCTGGTGGTTTTGCCGCACACCCTGGAGCGTTCGGCCGATCCCCATGCCTGTCTGCGCGAGGTCGAGCGGGTGTTGATTGCCGAAGGGCAGGTGTGCATCATTGGGATCAACCCATGGAGTTTCTGGGGGCGTCGTTTGCAGTGCCGACCGGTGCCAGCCGTTTCGACGGATCCGGTGTCGGGGGCGTCAGATGGGCAGTCGGGGGTCCAGTTGATCGCACCGCATCGCCTGCGTGACTGGTTGCACCTGCTGGGGTTTGAGGTGCAGTTGCAGCACTTTGCTGGTTGGACGCCGACCTGGCGCACGGAGCGCTGGGTGCAACGCTGGTCATGGCTGGACACGCTGGGGCAGCGCTGGTGCCCCGTTTTGGGTGGGGCATACCTGATGGTGGCCACCAAACGGGTGCCCGGTGGGCGCATGCTGACAGGGCGAACCTGGCGCAAGGTACCATCGCGCACCGCGTTCCCCGCTCCAGCGGCCTCAATGGATGCCCCCGTGCGAGCCCACCCGACCCCCGAAAGCCTGCCTTGACTGCCCCAACCCCGATCAACCATGTTGTCATCCACACCGACGGTGCCTGCAAAGGCAATCCGGGCCCGGGCGGCTGGGGGGTGCGCATGGTTTCGGGTACACACGTCAAAGAGCTGTTTGGTGGCGAGCGCGAGACCACCAACAACCGCATGGAACTCACGGCGGTGATCGAGGCGCTCAAGGCGCTCAAGCGTCCCTGTGCCGTAGCCCTTTATCTGGACAGCCAGTACGTTCGCCAGGGCATCACCCAATGGATTCATGGCTGGAAGGCCAAGGGCTGGCGCACTGCCGACAAACAGCCTGTGAAAAATGTGGACCTTTGGCAGGTGCTGGACCAGCTGGTGTCGTCTTCGGGACACCGCATCGAATGGCATTGGGTCAAAGGCCATGCGGGCGACCCTGGCAACGAGCGTGCCGATGCGCTGGCGAATCAGGGCGTGGCGCAGGCGCTGGGGCGCTGACTTTGTAAACCACAGGTAAAACCTGCATTCAGCACTGGCCTGTTGGTTTTTCGAGATGCTGGAAAACTGTCAAGACTGTTACATTGCAGAACCTTTTGTTCAGTTCAGCAGTCGAGGCATTCTCTATGGCCTACAAGAAGAAATACGCCCTGGTGGCGCTTGCCGGTATCTGTGTCGCCTCTGGCGTCGCCTGGTGGATGCAGCGCCCTTCTGTGGCCCCTGCACCTTCGGCCCAGACGCCTGCCACGCCTGCGTCCGGCGCAGCCGGTGGCGCACAGCGTGTGCCTGCGGTCGAAGTGGCCAAAGTCACGACCACTACCCTGGTTGACGAAGCCCAGTCGGTGGGCAGCCTGCGCTCGCGCCAGGGGGTGATGCTTCGCCCTGAGGTGGCTGGCCGCGTCAAAGCCATTTTGTTCACCGAAGGCCAGCGCGTGGCCAAAGGGCAATTGTTGGTGCAGTTTGAAGACCAACTGCAGGCCGCGCAGGTGGCGCAGGCCCGGGCCGAAATGTCGATCGCCGAGGCCAACCACAAACGCAACCAGGAGTTGGTGACTCAAAACTTCATCAGCAAACGCTCGGTCGATGAAAGCGCGGCTGCACTCGATGTGGCCAAGGCCAAGCACGATTTGGCACAGGCCACGCTGCAGCGCCTGAAGATCATGGCGCCGTTTGATGGTGTCACCGGCCTCAAGCAGGTCAACGTGGGTGATTACCTCAAGGACGGTGCCGACATTGTCAACATCGAAGACATTGACGCGGTGCTGGTGGACTTCCGACTGCCCGAGCGCTTCCAGAGCAAGATCCGTCCGGGCCAGAAGGCCCAGCTCAATGTGGACGCACTGCCGGGCCGCCCCTTCACCGCGTTGGTGCAGGCGGTGGACCCGTTGATCGATGCCAACGGCCGCTCGGTGGGCATCCGGGGTTGCATCGACAACCGTCAGCGCCAGCTGCGCCCGGGCATGTTCGCCCGCGTCAGCACCACGTTTGGCGTGCGAGAACAGGCGCTCACGGTGCCCGAAGAGGCCATCGTGCCCCAGGGGGGGCGTGCCTTCGTGGTCAAGGTGGTGCCGGGTGAAAAGCCGGACACCCTTGTCTCTCAGCGAGTGGCCGTGAAAACCGGCGTGCGCCAGCCGGGCAAGGTGGAAATCACCGAAGGCCTGGAGGAGGGTGACACGGTGGTCACGGCAGGCCACCAGCGCTTGCAAAAAGATGGCGTGCCGGTGCGTGTCGTTGACCTGGCTGCTGCAGGCAAGGCAGCCACTGGGCCTGCGGGCGCTGCCAGCGCGCCTGCGGCTGGTGCGTCTGCAGCTGCCTCAGCCTCTGGGGCTGGCACCAAAGGCGCGCCTGCAGCCCCCGTGTTGAGCGGCCCCAACCCCTGCGCACGAGGCTGAGATGCAGCTTGCAGAAGTTTCCATCCGTCGGCCAGTGCTGGCCGTGGTCATGTCGCTGCTGATCTTGCTGGTCGGCGCGGTGAGTTTTGATCGCCTCTCGGTGCGTGAGTACCCCAAGATCGATGAACCTACGGTGACGGTCAGCGTCAAATACCCCGGCGCCTCGGCCGAGGTGATTGAGTCGCAGGTCACCAAACCGCTGGAAGACTCGATCGCCGGCATCGACGCAGTGGACGTGATCACCTCGATCAGCCGCGCCGAACAGTCGCAGATCACAGTGCGCTTTCGACTTGAAAAAGACGCAGACACGGCTGCTGCCGAGGTGCGCGACCGCACCTCGCGTGTGCGCAACCGTCTGCCGCAAGCCATCGAGGAGCCGGTCATCGCCAAGGTCGAGGCCGATGCCTTTCCAGTGATCTGGTTGGCGTTTTCCAGCGAAACCCTCAACCCGCTGCAGATCAATGATCTGGTCAACCGGATCGTCAAGCCCCGGCTGCAGACCGTGACCGGCGTGGCCGATGTGCGCATTTATGGTGAACGCAAATACGCCATGCGTGTGTGGCTTGAACCCGAGCGCCTGGCTGCCTACAAACTCACGCCGGCCGATGTGGAAGACGCTATTCGCCGCAGCAACCTTGAGCTGCCCGCTGGCCGTATCGAGTCGAGCAAGCGCGAATTCACCGTAACTTCGCAGACCGATTTGAGCCGCCCGGGGCAGTTTGCCGACATCGTGATCAGGACCGTCAATGGTTTCCCGGTCAAAATCCGCGACGTGGCGCGTGTGCAGGAAGGCGCAGCCGACGAACGCAGCGCGGTGCGTCTGAACGGCCAACCCGCCATTTCGGCGGGCGTGATCCGCCAGGCCACGGCCAACCCGCTTGTATTGTCCAAAGGCGTGCGTGAAATGATGCCACGCCTGGAAGCCGACCTGCCGCCGGGGGTTACCGTCAGTGTGGCCAACGACAACTCGGTGTTCATTGACCGTTCCATCAAGAGCGTGTTCCAGACCATCATCGAGGCGGTGATCCTTGTGGCGCTGGTGATTTTTGTTTTCCTGCGCACCATCCGTGCCTCCATCATCCCCATCATCACCATCCCGGTCAGTCTGATCGGCACTTTTGCCATGATGGCGCTGGCAGGTTTCACCATCAACACGCTCACGCTGCTGGCGCTGGTGCTGGCCATTGGCCTGGTGGTGGACGACGCGATTGTGGTTCTGGAGAACATCTACCGCCACATTGAAGAGGGCATGGACCCGTTCTCGGCGGCCATCAAGGGCTCGCGCGAAATCGGTTTTGCCGTGGTGGCCATGACGCTGACGCTGGCGGCGGTGTTCGCGCCACTGTCCTTCACACCGGGCCGCACCGGCAAGCTGTTTACCGAATTTGCGCTGGCGCTGGCTGGTTCGGTGATCGTCTCGGGCTTTGTGGCGCTCACGCTCTCGCCCATGATGAGTTCCAAGCTGCTCAAACACAACCCGAACCCGGGCTGGTTTGACCGCACCATGGACCGCTGGCTCACCCAACTGTCCGACGGCTATGCCCGCCTGCTGGGCTGGGTGCTGGACAAGGCACGCTGGTTGGTGCTGCTCATCATGGTGGGCAGTGCGGTAGCCATTGCCCTCATCTATCCGGCCATGAAGCAGGAACTGGCCCCACTGGAAGACCGAGGCGTTCTGCTGGCCACCGTGACGGCACCCGATGGCGCCACGCTGGACTACACAGACCGTTATGCCAAGGTGCTCGAACGCATGGGCGAGGGCTACAGCAAGGAGTTTGACCGCGTGTTTGCCAACATCGGCAACCCGACGGTGGCCCAAGGCTCGGTGATTTACCGTGCGGTGGACTGGGAGTTGCGCAGCAAGACAACGCTGGAAATGGCCCGTGAACTCACGCCCAAGTTCAATGGCCTGCCGGGTGTCAATGCGTTTCCGATCACGCCGCCTTCTTTGGGCCAGGGCTTTCGCGAGCGTCCGGTCAACTTTGTGATCCAGACCTCTGACAGTTATCAAAACCTGAACGCGGTCACTCGCCAGATGATGGACGAGATCGCCAAGAACCCAGGCATCCTCTCGCCCTATGTGGATTTGCGCCTGAACAAACCCGAGCTTCGTATCGAAGTCGACCGCACCAAGACAGCAGAGTTGGGTGTCAGCGTGGACGCCGTGGCGCGCGCCATCGAGTCCATGCTGGGTGGCCGGGTGGTGACGCGCTACAAAAAGGACGCGGAGCAGTACGACGTGATCGTGCAGGTGCATGCCACTGGCCGCAACACACCAGATGACATCGACAACATTTATGTGCGTGGCAAGAGCGAGGTCATGATCCCGCTGTCGGCAGTGGTCAAGACGCGCGAGAGCGTGAGCCCGCGCGAACTCAATCACTTTGGCCAACGCCGTTCGGTGTCGATCACCGCCAATCTGGCGCCAGACTACTCGCTGGGTGAGGCGCTCAACTTTCTGGATGCCACGGCGGCCAAAGTGCTCAAGCCGGGCTACACCACCGAGCTCAACGGCACTTCACGTGAATTCAAAAAGTCGCAAGGTGCCTTGGTCATCGTGTTTGTGCTGGCCTTGTTCTTCATCTTCCTGGTGCTGGCGGCGCAGTTCGAGAGTTTTGTAGACCCGTTTGTGATCATGCTCTCGGTGCCACTGTCGATGGTAGGTGCCATGTTGGCATTGCAGTTCACGGGAGGCTCGCTCAATGTGTATTCACAAATTGGCTTGATCACCCTGGTGGGCTTGATCACCAAGCACGGCATTTTGATCGTCGAGTTCACCAACCAGTTGCGCGAACACGGCATGGCCATGAGGGATGCGCTGATCCAGGCCTCTGGCCAGCGCCTGCGACCGATCTTGATGACCACCGGTGCCATGGTGCTGGGTGCCGTCCCACTGGCCTTGGCCAAGGGCGCGGGCGCCGAGAGCCGCATGCAGATCGGCTGGGTGATCGTGGGCGGCATGAGCCTGGGTACGCTGCTCACCATCTTTGTCGTGCCCACCATGTATTCGCTGTTTGCCCGCAAGTCGGTGCCTGGTGCCAACAAAACCGTGGCCAACGAACATCCGCCGCAACTGGATGCGGCAGACATCAATGCCTGAGTGATGGAGCATCGCCCCGCGTCGGGGCGATCCAGGGTCGCTCAAAGTTGCCCGTCAAACATCATCACATCCACCCAGTCGCCAGCCTGGGCTGTGCCCTGCTCGTGGCCCAGCACGATCAGGCCGTTGGCCTGCACCATGGAGCTGAGTACGCCTGAGCCTTGGTTGCCGGTCAAACGCACCCACAGCTCGCCGTCACGGTGTTCGACGATGCCGCGTTGGTATTCGGTGCGGCCAGGCTTCTTGCGCAGGGTCTCGGCAGTGCGTGCACGCAGCAGCGGTTGCGGTGGTGCCTGCCAGCCCATGAGCTGTTGCACTGCTGGGCGCACAAAGGCTGCAAAAGTCACCATCACGGCCACCGGGTTGCCAGGCAAGCCAAACAGAATGGCCGAGCGCTCGCCCTGTGTGAGCCGCCCGACGGCCATGGGGCGGCCGGGCCGCATGGCGATGCGCCAGAAGGCCACATCGCCCAGCTTTTTCATCATGGCCTTGGTGTGGTCGGCCTCGCCCACGCTCACGCCACCACTGGTGATGACGGCGTCGGCCTGCGCTGCCGCCTGGCGGAAAGCGGCTTCGAGCTGTTCGGGCTGGTCCTTGACCACGCCCAGATCGATCACCTCACAGCCCAGGCGCGTGAGCAGGCCGAACACGGTGTAGCGGTTGCTGTCGTACACCGCGCCTTCGCGCAGCGGCTCGCCCAGGCTCAGGATTTCGTCACCGGTAGAAAAATAGGCCACGCGCGGGCGGCGCCAGACCTTGACCTCTGCCAGTCCCAGGCTGGCCACCAGGCCGCAGGCGGCGGGCGTGAGGCGTGTGCCCGCCTGCAAGGCAGGCTTGCCGGCCATCAGGTCTTCACCCAGCAGCCGGCGGTTGTCACCGGTTTGCAGCAGATTGGCGGGAATGGTGACCCGTTCGCCATCGACTTGCGTCAGTTCCTGCGGCACCACCGTGTCCAGCCCCGTGGGCATGATGGCACCCGTCATGATGCGCACGCATTCGCCTGCGCCGCATTGGCCTGCCCAGGCCTTGCCTGCCAGTGCCGTGCCCACCACGCGCAGCCGCGTGGCTTGGCCCGTCTGCATCTCGTGGCCCGCAAAGGCAAAGCCGTCCATGGCCGAGTTGTCGTGCGGGGGCACGCTGATGGGCGAGACCACGTCTTCGGCCAGGATGCGGTCCAGGGCCTGCATGGGCGAGACGGTTTCGGTCTCGTGCACTGGCTTTACCAGTTGGGCCAGAAAGGCGTTCACGTGCTGGGCCGACAAAGCCTGCGGGTCGTAACCCTGCAGACGGTCGGCGATGGTTTGCAGGCTGTCGGGCGCACTCATAGCGATTCGAGCTTTTGCAGCTCCTGGAGGGTGTTGGCGTTGAAAAAAGCTTCGGGCGCGTCTTGCGGCCGGTCAAACGGCACGATGGCGCAGCGGTGCTGGCCGGTCCAGGCGTCGATCTTGCGCCCGCCCTGGTGGGTGAACGCGACCAGACTGTCCAGCAGTTCCACCCGCAGCAGGCAGAACACCGGCTGGGGGCGCACCGAGCCGTCTTCTTCACGGGCTGCCGCCATGGCCAGGTCGGCGTTTTGTTCGGCCAACGCGGCATGCAGGCGCTCGATCAGGTCCAGCGGAAACAGTGGCGTGTCGCAGGGCACGGTGAGCAGCAAGGGCGTTTCGCAGCGCTCCAGCCCGATGAGAAAGCCGGCCAGCGGGCCGGCAAAGCCGTCCAGCGTGTCGGGCCAGACGCCTGCGCCCAGCGACTCGTAAGCCGCCAGATTGCGGTTGGCGTTGATCAGGATCTCTTGCGGCGGCAGGCTTTGCAGCTGCAGGCGCATCAGGGTTTGCAAGGCCAGAGGCATGCCCCGGAAGTTCTGCAGGCCCTTGTCCACGCCGCCCATGCGCGAACCACGGCCTCCGGCCAGGATGAGTGCGGTCACGGCAGACATGTCAGCCCCCGATGTAGCTCATCTCGACACGGCGAGCACTTGCGCTGACTGTGTCGGGCGGCAGGGCGCTGCGCAGTTGCGAATAGCGGTCGCCCCGGCCTTGCCAGATGGCGTCGATCACGCCCGCGATTTCGGTGTCGGATGCGCCCTTCTCGCGCAGCAGCTGGCGCAGGTCGTAGCCCTGACCCGCAAACAGGCACAGGTACAGCCGGCCTTCGGTGGACAGGCGGGCACGGTTGCAGTCGCCGCAAAAAGCCTGCGTCACGCTGCTGATGACGCCGACCTCGCCCAGCGCCGGGTCGTATTGACCTTGTGCGTTGGCATAACCCCAGCGCTCGGCAGTTTCGCCCGTGGCGCTGTGCTGCAGGGCCACCAGTGGCCACTCGGTTTGCAGGCGCTCAATCACTTGCGCGCTGGGCAACACCTCGTCCATGCGCCAGCCGTTGGTCGCGCCCACGTCCATGTATTCGATGAAGCGCAGCACCACGCCCGTGCCACGGAAATGCCGCGCCATCGGCACGATCTCATGGTCGTTGGTGCCGCGCTTGACCACCATGTTGACTTTGATCGGTCCCAGGCCCACGGCCTTGGCAGCCTCGATGCCGTCCAGCACCTCGGCCACCGGGAAGTCCACGTCGTTCATGCGGCGAAACACCGCATCCTCAAGCCCATCCAGGCTCACGGTCACGCGCTGCAGGCCAGCATCTTTCAGGCTCTGGGCCTTGCGCGCCAGCAGGGAACCATTGGTGGTCAGTGTCAAATCGAGTGGCTGGCCGTCGGGCGTGCGCAGGGCCGCCAGTTGCTCGATCAGGATCTCGATGTTCTTGCGCAGCAGCGGCTCGCCGCCCGTGAGGCGGATCTTGCGCACGCCGCGCTGCACGAACACACTCGCCAGCCGGGTGATTTCCTCGAACGAGAGCAGGGCGCTGTGCGGCAGGTAGGCGTAGTCCTTGTCAAAGACTTCCTTGGGCATGCAGTAATTGCAGCGGAAGTTGCAACGGTCGGTCACGCTGATGCGCAGATCGTGCAAGGGGCGTTGCAGGCGGTCCAGCGGGTGTTCACCCAACGCGGCAACAGCGGCGGGCAGGGGCAGGCTGGGGTGACGCTGGTCGACCAGCGGGATGACGCGTTCGGACATGGGGTCCATTGTGCCGCAGCCCATATGAGGACCCCGCAGATGTGGTTTTGGCTTGGTCAGCCAACAGCCTCTAGTCGTTCCAGAGTGCCACCACCACCGAACCTAGCAACAAGACACTCATCAATCGATTGAACCATTGCAGGCGTTGACCTTCGCGCAGCCAGTGGTTCAGTCGGTCGCCCGCGAAAGCCCACAGCCCAACGCAGGGCAAATTGACCAATGCAAACAGCACAGACAGGGTAATGGCTGCAGGCAAGCTGGCCTGGGTTGGTACATAGGTGCTGAAGAAACCAAAAACCATCGCCCAGACTTTGGGGTTCACCCACTGGAAGACGGCAGCCTCCAGAAAAGTCATGGGTTTGGCTCGGGTGTGTTGCTTGGAGGGGGGGATGGCATCGGCACGGAAAAGCCGCCAAGCCAGGTAGCTCATGTAGATGGCACCCAACCATTTCACGGTCTCGTGCAGCCAGTGCAACTGGAACAACCATTGTTGAATGCCCAGTGCGCCCAGCAACAAAATCAAGAGCAGACCACCGCTGACGCCCATCAGGTGCGGCAAGGTGCGTCCCCATCCGAAATTGACACCCGAGGCCAGCAGCATGGTGTTGTTGGGGCCGGGTGTGATGGAGGTGGCCATGGCAAACAGTGCGGCCGCGGAGAGTGTGGCGCTGTTCAAGTCAAACATACAAAACCTTTCAGCCATGGTTTATGCCGCAATAGCTCAATACAATAAAAAAATTGTCATAGATACAAAGGGCTGTCATGCGAATCGCTCGGCACAAGGAACTGGTGGATGTGTGGGTGCAGATGATCCGAGCTGGGCAGTACCTCCCAGGTCATCGTCTGCCCACGCACCGGGCATTCGCTGCGCAGTATTCAGTGGCCTTGGCGACGGCCACGAAGGTGTACGCTGAGCTGGAACAGATGGGCTTGGTGGTTGGAGAGGTGGGGCGAGGCACTTTTGTGCGGGAATGGAAACGGGAAGACCGCCACCCCCTGGATGCATTCAATTCCAACGCCCAAGGCATGGGCCAGCGGATCGACTTGTCGTTCAGCTATCCCACAACGCCGCAAGCAGGGGAAATGCTCAGACAAGCCATGCTGGATTTGATGGCACAACCGAACCCGGATCGCCTGATGTTGCACCAGCCCGTTGCCGGCAATTCGATGGCGCGAGAGGCGCTGCGCTGTTATCTGGCGCGGCGCTCACTTCAGGTGCCTGTCGAACAGGTTCTGTTGACGACGGGGGCACAGCAAGGTTTGGCTTGTGCGGTCATGGCCTTGCTTCAGCCTGGAGATGTCGTCGCCGTGGATGCGTTGACTTATCCGGGGTTTACGGGGCTGGCCCAACATCAGGCGCTGGAATTGCAAGCAGTGTCATGGCTGGGCGCAGGGCCGGACCTGGATGCCTTGGAAGCGTTGCTCAAGCAGCGTCCCATTAAGGCCATTTTCTGCATGCCCACTTTGCACAACCCGACGGGCTGGGTCATGGATGCATCAAGTCGACAAAAACTGGTGGCGCTGGCCGAACAGCACAACGTCTGGATCATTGAAGACGCTTCTTACGCATTTCTTGTCGAATCTGCGCCGCCGCCCTTGGTACACATGGCGCCACATCGCACGGTATATGTGTCGAGCCTGAGCAAAAGCGTGGGGGGAGGTCTGCGACTGGGTTATCTGGTGGTGCCGCCCGTATTGATCCAGCGCTGTGTGCGGGTGCTTCGCTCCATCGCCTGGAGCCAGCCAACGCTGCCCGCCTTGCTGGCTGCCCATTGGCTGGGCGATGGAACGGTGGAGCGATTGGAGGGCGAAAAACGGCGGGCTGCGCGTGCCAAGCAAAAGTTGGCGGCCACGTGCCTCGCCAGTCTGGAATTGCATGCGCATCCTGATTCATTTTTTGTGTGGGTCAAGTTGCCTGAGACTGTGCGCGCAGAGCCTGTGACCGTCCGCTTGGCCGAGCAGGGCATTGACGTTGCACCTTCCTCAGCATTTGCCGTGTCCTCGCATTACCCGCATGCCATACGACTGAATCTGGGTGCCCACTCTTTGGAAGAGTTGAAGCCGGCATTGGAAACCATTCGGCGCACGATTGAGGATGTGGAGTTGGCTTGAGGGAATTTCGCGCGCAGGGGCGCGCTCCCACAAAAAAACAGGCCCGCCGAGGCGGGCCTGTTGAGAGTTGAGTCTTTCAGCCCCCGTGGAACTTCACCACCAGCGGCACGATCAGCAGCGCCACGATGTTGATGATCTTGATCAGCGGGTTGATGGCGGGGCCGGCGGTGTCCTTGTAGGGGTCGCCCACGGTGTCGCCGGTGACGGCCGCCTTGTGGGCCTCAGAGCCTTTGCCGCCGTGGTGGCCGTCTTCGATGTATTTCTTGGCGTTGTCCCAGGCACCGCCGCCGGTACACATCGAAATCGCCACAAACAGGCCGGTCACGATGGTGCCCATGAGCAGGCCGCCCAGCGCTTTGGGGCCAAGCAGCAGGCCCACCAGCACCGGCACGATCACCGGCAGCAGGCTGGGCACCACCATCTCCTTGATGGCGGCGCTGGTCAGCATGTCCACCGCCTTGCCGTATTCGGGCTTGGCCGTGCCTTCCATGATGCCGGCGATTTCCTTGAACTGGCGGCGCACTTCCACCACCACGGAGCCTGCGGCGCGGCCCACGGCCTCCATGGCCATGGCGCCGAACAGGTAGGGGATCAGGCCGCCGATGAACAGGCCGATGATCACCAGCGGATCGGACAGGTCAAAGCTGATGGCCTTGCCGTAGGACTCCAGCTTGTGGGTGTAGTCGGCAAACAGCACCAGCGAGGCCAGGCCGGCCGAGCCGATCGCATAGCCTTTGGTCACGGCCTTGGTGGTGTTGCCCACGGCGTCCAGCGGGTCGGTGATGTCGCGCACGCTGCTGGGCAGCTCACTCATCTCGGCAATGCCGCCGGCGTTGTCGGTGATGGGGCCGTAGGCGTCCAGCGCCACCACGATGCCGGCCATGCTCAGCATGGACATGGCGGCCACGGCGATGCCGTACAGGCCGCCCAGCGCATAGGCCGTCCAGATGGCCAGACAGACGAACATCACCGGCCAGGCGGTGGAGCGCATGGACACGCCCAGCCCGGCAATGATGTTGGTGCCGTGGCCGGTGGTCGAAGCCTGGGCGATGTGCTGCACCGGGCTGTACTGCGTGCCGGTGTAGAACTCGGTGATCCAGACCAGCAGGGCCGTCAGCACCAGGCCCACGGTGCAGGCACCAAACAGCTTCATCTGGCTGCCGGCAGTGCCCAGGGCGTTGTCGGGCATCAGCGAGGTGGTGACGAAGTAAAAAGCGATCAGCGACAGGATGCCGGCAATCGCCAGGCCCTTGTAGAGCGCAGGCATGACGTTGGTCATGCCGGGGCTGGCCTTGACGAAGAAGCAGCCAATGATGGAGGCCACGATCGACACCGCGCCCAGGGCCAACGGGTAGAGCACGGCCTGGCCGGGGGCGCCGGTCACCAGCAGGGCGCCCAGCACCATGGTGGCGATCAGCGTCACCGCGTAGGTCTCGAACAGGTCGGCGGCCATGCCGGCGCAGTCGCCCACGTTGTCACCCACGTTGTCGGCGATCACGGCGGGGTTGCGCGGGTCGTCCTCGGGGATGCCGGCTTCGACCTTGCCCACCAGGTCGGCGCCGACGTCAGCGCCTTTGGTGAAGATGCCGCCGCCCAGGCGCGCGAAGATCGAGATCAGCGAGGAGCCGAAAGCAAAGCCGATCAATGGATTGAGCAGGGTGGCCAGGTTCTTGTCGGGCGTGAGGTTGCCGTTGCCCGTGAGGAACCAGAAAAAGCCGCTCACGCCCAACAGGCCCAGACCCACCACCAGCATGCCAGTGATGGCGCCGCCACGAAACGCCACGTCCAGCGCCGGGCCGATGCCTTGGGTGGCCGCCTGGGCGGTGCGCACGTTGGCGCGCACCGAGACGTTCATGCCGATGAAGCCGCAGGCGCCCGAGAGCACGGCACCGATCACGAAGCCAATCGCCGTGGTGCCGTCCAGAAAGACGCCCATGAGCACCGCCAGCACAATGCCGACGATGGCGATGGTTTTGTATTGACGGGCCAGGTAGGCGGCCGCACCGGCCTGGATGGCGGCGGCAATTTCCTGCATGCGGGCGTTGCCCGCATCTTTGGCCAGAATCCATCCTCTGGCCCAGATGCCATAGACCACGGCCAGCAGGCCACAGACAAGCGCTAAAAGCAGCGCCGAGTTTCCAGTCATCGCTCACTCCTCGATGGTTGTTGAACTGGGAAGAGGGTCACAACGCGGTGGCGACTCTTCCACGGCGTTGCTTCCTCGTCCGGTCCAAAGGGTGAACGATTGGCCAACGGGCCCATTAAAGGGGGCTTGTGTGACGGGCGCAAGGCCTGTGAAAGTAAAATCAGGGTTAATCCGGAGACATCCAGATTTCCATCAACCCTTTCCAAGAGACAAAACATGTCCCTCGACAAAGTCACCGCAGGCAGCAAAGCCCCTGAAGCCTTCAACGTGGTCATCGAAATCCCGATGAACGCCGATCCGATCAAATACGAAGTGGACAAGGAAAGCGGCGCCCTGTTCGTGGACCGTTTCATGACCACCGCCATGCACTACCCGACCAACTACGGTTATGTGCCCCAGACCCTGTCGGGCGACGGCGACCCGGTGGACGTGCTGGTGATCACCCCCTACGCCCTGCACCCCGGCGTGGTGGTGCCCTGCCGCCCCTTGGGCATCCTGATGATGGAAGACGAAGCGGGCGTAGACGGCAAGGTGGTTGCTGTGCCCACCAGCAAGATCCTGCCGATGTACGACCACTGGAAGGACATCGAAGACGTGAACGCCATGCGCCGCAACGCCATTGCCCACTTTTTCGAGCACTACAAAGACCTCGAAAAAGGCAAATGGGTCAAGGTGCTGGGCTGGGAAGGCATCGAATCCGCCAAGAAAGAAATCACCGACGGCATTGCCAACTACAACAAGGCCAAGTGATGTGGCGTGCCCCGCTGTGGCGGGGCGCAAGCAAAAAAGCCTGCTGGTTCAGCAGGCTTTTTTGCTTTGGCAGATCTGAAATCAGTCGCGGAAGTTGTTGAAGGACAGCGGCAGCTCGGCCATGTCCTTGCGCAGCAGCGCCATGGCGGCCTGCAGGTCATCGCGCTTGGCGCCCGTGATGCGCACCGCATCGCCCTGGATGGAGGCCTGCACTTTCATCTTGGAATCCTTGATGATGCGGGTGATTTTCTTGGCATCTTCGGTGGCAATGCCTTCGCGCACCTTGATCACCTGCTTGACCTTGTCGCCGCCCACCTTTTCGACCTTGCCAATGTCCAGAAAGCGCACATCCACATTGCGCTTGGTCAGCTTGTTGCGCAGGATGTCTTCGACCTGGACGAGCTGGAAGTCGGCATCGCCAAACATCGTGATCTCTTTGTCCTTGAGTTCAATGGCAGCCGAAGTGCCCTTGAAGTCGAAACGGGTACCGATTTCCTTGGCCGAAGTGTCCACGGCATTGCGGACTTCGACCATATTGGGTTCGCAGACGGTGTCAAAAGAAGGCATGTTGGAAGTGGATGTAAAGATTGGGAATGCGACAATTGTCCCATGATCCTGGAGCAAAACGTCCCCCTGCAGCCCTACAACACCTTTGGCATCGCAGCCCGTGCGCAGGCCCTGGTGCGGGTGCGCGGTGAATCGGACATCCAGGCCATCCTGAAAGACCCGCAACTGCTCAAACTGCCGCGCCAGGTGCTGGGCGGTGGCAGCAACATCGTGCTGACCGGTGACGTCAAAGGGCTGGTGCTCAAGATGGAAGTGCCGGGCATGCGCCTGGCGTGGGAGACCGAAAAGGCCTGGATCGTCGAGGCCGGAGCCGGTGAACGCTGGCATGACCTGGTGGGCTGGACGCTCGATCAGGGCTATCCGGGGCTTGAAAACATGGCGCTGATCCCGGGCACCGTTGGCGCCGCCCCGGTACAGAACATCGGCGCCTACGGCGTGGAGCTGCAGGACCGCTTTCACGAGCTGGACGCGATCGACCTGTTCACCGGCGAAGTCTTCACGCTCAACGCCGCCCAGTGCGGCTTTGGCTACCGGGACTCGGTCTTCAAGCACGCCAGCCACGGCCCCGAAGACCTGGGTCTGGCCGGGCGCGCCGTCATCCTGCGGGTGCGCCTGGCCCTGCCCAAAAAATGGAAACCCGAACTGGGCTACCTGGACCTGGAGCGCAAGATGGCCGAGACCGGCATCGCCAACCCCGACGCCCGCACGATCTTTGGCTGGATCTGCCAGATCCGCAGCGCCAAACTGCCCGACCCGGAGGTGATCGGCAATGCCGGCAGCTTCTTCAAAAACCCGACCGTCACGCCCGAGCAGTGCGCCGACATCATCGCCCGCGAGCCCAAGGTGGTGCATTACCCCATGCCCGACGGCACAGTGAAGCTGGCGGCAGGCTGGCTGATCGACGCCTGCGGCTGGAAAGGCAAGACCGTGGGCCATGCGGGGGTGTACGACAAACAGGCGCTGGTGCTGGTCAACCGGGGCACGCCCGAACACCCTTGCTCCGGCGGCGAGGTGATGACGCTGGCCCGCGCCATCCAGACCAGCGTGTACGAGCGCTTTGGGATTCGGCTGGAGCCGGAACCGGTGGTGATTTGAGCCGGTTGGTTTTTCTGCCGATCAAAAATAAAGCATCCGTTTTTACGCTGTTCAAGTTGCTCAAGCCGCCAAGCAAGGCGGTGCCTGGATAAAGGTCTGCGTCGGGTTACACCCCGGACAGCACCACATCCATCGCAGCAATGAGCGCAGCAGCATGAGCGCTGACATTGCCCACCGTTTGGCGCAGGGCGCGTGTTGGCAAAGGGGCCGCAAAGTGGGCCAGTGCCCGCAGGTTTTGGCCATTGACGGTGATGACAGGGCTGAGCTTTTCGGGTGTTGTGCCAGCCCACGCGTTGGTGGCCAATGGGATCGTCAATCGTGTGGCCAATGCGTCCAGCAAATCACTTTGCACCACCACAACGTAAGGGATGCCATGTTTTGCGCTGCTGCTGGGGTTGGGGTAGACGTCAAACTGGGCCATGCGGATCACCAGGGCCGCAGGTCTTCGCCGGGGATGCCGTGGGTTTCAACCCAGGTGTTTTGCGCGGAAATCCACTCGCCAAACTCGGCTTCAAAAGCTTTCTTGCGTGCGGCAGGGCTGTTTTTCTGCTGGTTGGCCTGCAAGGCGCGGTAGTGGTCTGCCGAAAGAATGACGGTATCGACCTGACCGGCTTTTTCCACGAACACCGGTTCCCGCTTGGCGATGGCGCAGACATTGCCAAAGCGGTTTTTGGCTTCCGTGGCTGAAATTTGCATGGTGTCCTCCTGAGGAATGGCCATTTTAGCTAACGTATGCCAATGCGCCAACAAAAAACGGCCCGAAGGCCGTTTCTGGATCAGGCAAAGCCGAATTACTGCTTGCTGCCCTCAAGCTTGAAGATGCTCGGGCCTTCGCCGGTGGACAGCAGCCCAGTGTGGGCATAGACGCCCAGCTTGGCGCGGGTGTCGGTGATGTCCAGGTTGCGCATGGTCAGCTGGCCGATGCGGTCCAGCGGGCTGAACGGCGCGTCTTCCACCTTTTCCATCGACAGGCGCTCGGGCGCGTAGGTCAGGTTGGGGCTTTCGGTGTTGAGCAGGCTGTAGTCGTTGCCACGGCGCAGCTCCAGCGTGACGGTGCCGGTGATGGCACGGGCCACCCAGCGCTGGGCGGTTTCGCGCAGCATGATGGATTGCGGGTCGAACCAGCGGCCCTGGTAGAGCAGGCGGCCCAGGCGCAGGCCGTTGATGCGGTACTGCTCGATGGTGTCTTCGTTGTGGATGCCGGTGACCAGGCGCTCGTAGGCGATGTGCAGCAG
>JACCDH011339897.1_pt1 | contig 26501 bp, 32 predicted proteins | sample 7442481 | NCBI WGS metagenome assembly JACCDH01 (sample SAMN15323433, study PRJNA562643) | freshwater metagenome | isolation source: river surface water | place: USA:Blue River Watershed | collected 2017-08-15 | reverse complement strand
GCTGAAGGGTGGAATCAAGCTGAAATTGAAAAGCTTCGCAATGGTGACGCAGTACGACTTGACCCTGACTCTAAAACTTTAACTTTTCAATAAATTCGGCAGTTTATTTTTTTCGCAATAAGTGCATCCCGGCCTGTAACTTCGGGGCGATCAAGATGTGCAGGATGAATAAATTTCTGCAAGAATGAACACGGCTTTTTCCAAGGGATCTGCGCCTTAGAATTGATCTGAAAAGCCACCCTCTGTTGTCTGAATATTTAATTAAACTATCTGCATTTCTGGAGTTGGTAAATGTCAAACAGAAAATCTGGCGCTCTTGCAAGACAGGCGGGTTCAAGATCGGTCTTCTGGGACCAGATGCGAGGAAATAATCAGACATCGTTCGGAGAACCTATTCCACAGTTAACTCCGAACCAAGAGGCCGTAGAAAACCTCACCGTTGGGTTGAAGTCTTGGTTCCAAGACGAAGGTTCTGGCCAACCACAGACAGACCGTAGCAAAAAACCAGACTGAATAGGCCCGTCGACCTGATAGCTTTTCTTAAATAACTCTTTAGAAGCAGAGAGTTCTAGAGTTCTCACGAACTCATGCCAATCACACACGCCTCACGGTCAAAGGAAAAAGGGGGAGCATGTCAGCTTACCAATCGGTTTGCAAAATGACTCAACCTTGAGGTTCGATGTGCCACCCACCTGCAAGATCGGACAGTTGGTGGCTATTAGTATCCATAGCGATGTTTATGGCAGCCGTCACAGTAATCTAGGCGGCTTCCATAATTGCCCCAGGGGTCATCTCGTTTGAGTAGCTTCCCACATGATTTACAAGGGTGTTTGGCAAGTTTTTTTACACCACTCTTGGAACTCTGCGCAGGTGTTTTTCCCTTTGATAGTTGCTCTGGTAGGAAGTTGGAAGCACAATTTCTGCAATACCCCACCCTCTTGTTCCAACATTGACTGACGCAAACAAGTAGGTTGCAGTCTGGACATCTTTTTCTGGGTGCGTGGGGTGTTAATCCGCATTGCTCGCAAACAGGTTTCAACTTGCGCTGTGGATAAAAAAACATTTATTGATTCCTATTTAGTGGTCAGGAATAAACGGGTAAAGCTAACTTTGCTGTTGTAGCGCAAGCCGGATTATTCTATTTTTCTCTCGGTTGGAGGGTCTAGGCTCATACTGAGTTACCCACAAAATATACGTTTCTAATTGAAGTGTAGATTTCTTTGATTCAAACCACATAGTGACTTCCCCTATGTGCTTAAACTTCACGCCAACCAAACACACCAATTGGTTAAAAGAGACGTTTGACGTAGAGGTTCCCGCCAATTACTCCGTGGATCTGCCTGAAGGATTGAAACCAAGTAATGACAAGCTATGCAGGCCCTAGATATCCTGAACCAGAGGTTTGGTCGGGCTACAGTGAAGGTGTCAACGCAGGGCGCATACTCGGAGTGGCAGTTGCGGCAGCAGCGGAAATCACCGAACTACACAACGGACTGGAACGAAGTCCCGGCGGTTTGAGTAATGGTGGCTCACAAAATGAGCCTGAACCGATTCAAACTAAGACGGTTACTGTGACTACATGAGATCCGCATGTCATTTTTCAAACGTTTACTTGGCATTTCCGACAAGAATCGAAATGAGATCCTGACAAAGGTTGATGATCACATCTGGGTGTCTACAAACGGCGAAGTGATCAATCAAGTTACTGACGAGATCAGTGTTTCTTCCAAAGGAACTATCTACACCAGTACCAGTGACAACACTGTTGTTGGCAGTGATGGAAGTCTGTACATGGATATTGGTGGACCTATGAGCTCCGATGGCAGCGTGCGAACAGGAAGCATTGCTACGGGACGTGGTGCCATATTCAATGATGATACTGACTGGTAAGAATCAGATTTCTAGGCTTTGAGATTTTTCTCGAAGTCGATCATTGACTATGATGTGGGTCTATTGATAGCGAAGGCCCAACATGTCTACATTTGCAAATCAGCTCAAATCTGAAATCAGCCGTCTGGCCAAGAAGGACATCCGGGCTGAGACTCAGGCCTTGAAAAAAGCGTCTGCACAGCATCGTTCTGATATTGCCGCTCTCAAGCGAAGAATTTCCACCCTTGAGACACAAATTAATAGACTAGGCAAGTCTTCTGCCAAGGTGAGTCAAGCAGAAGTTGATGAGAGTGATGCCTCTGCCCTGAGATTCCGTGCAGGAGGGTTCGCTACTCTTCGTAAGAAATTGGGACTCAACGCCGCTGATATGGGCAAGTTGATTGGCGTGTCTGCCCAATCTGTCTACCATTGGGAAACCGGCAAGACTAAGCCTAGGGCAAGTCAACTACAGGCTATCGCAGCAGTTCGCAAAATGGGGAAGCGTGCTGCAAATGAAAAGTTGGAGAAAAGCACCGCTAAACGGTGATTCCCAAGTTATCACTTCGAAAAAGCCTGCCAAATTCGAACCATCGAGTAGGTGTCGAGTTGGCAATATTTGAGCAATTGCGCCCTTATCTCAGATTTTCTATCGACCGATGTGTATGAGGAGATGGCTTCCTGGTAGGCCAGCATGGCCATATTCCCATCCTTCACTCCGTCAAGATCCGCATACTTGAGTTCAGGAACCAATGCAGAGAGCACATTCTTGATGCTCCAACTACCCCGTTGTAGCGGGTGGTAATAGCGATTCTTCGTGATCGGTTGCAGGTCTACGATTCGACTGTTGATACTCAGGAGTGGATTGGCAAGTTGCGGAAAGGTTTTGGCCAACTCGGCAATCCGGGTCTTTTCAAACGAGGCGTTGTAGACGAATATTGCGTGTGGCTCCTCTCCGCATGCGTCGATCAACGATTTCGCAAAAGCTTCGGAGGGATCATCCCCCGAAAGGTCGATGAACTCCTTGTGATCAAGAAGATCATCTGTCCCCAATATGTGGAGACTGAACTGGAAGCAGATCTGCTGGTATGGCCTGGTCCCAGGCCATCGTGGCACGGCGAACTGAGCAGATTCAAAGTCTAAGAATAGACAAGGCCGAGGGTATGCTTCAAGGTCTTTCGATGCACCCTCCGAGTCGAAATAGGGGATTCCGGTCTTTGAAGCTTGCTTGACTCGCAACTGAGTGGATGAGAGTTTGACGTCTGGAACATCCCGAAGGTCAGTTATTCCAGAGGCTTCAAGTTCCTCGATTTTTTTGCGGTTTATCCTGGGAAGCCAGTGAACAGGGAATTCGGCAGTGGCAACGCCTTGGGAACAGTGGGTGATGAAACCACACTCGAACGGTTCCGTGCACTGGGAGCCCATACGCTTGGTTGGCTCTGATGGGGATTGTGCGATGGATTGAGCTTGCTTCACCCATTCCGCGACCTCGTCATGTCGAGAGATCGCCTCGTGAGTCAAATCATTGACCGTGAACAAACCACTGAAGTCCTGGTCACCTGGGTAAACCCATGAACTGTCAATGTGTGCCAGTGATACTGACTCGATCTCAACATCTGCAGACCTGGCCGCGTAGGTCTGAATGGCGATGTCATCCAAATGGTATTCCTTGACGGAAGTAGATGATTTCACCTCAATCATTTTCCATGAGGCTTTTTGATGCCCTGGCAGCATGACATCTGCAAACGCCAGCACTCCGCCTCCAACGATGCCAGCTTCAAAAATGGGTACATTGCCTAGAAGCAACAGTTTGCTACGTGTGATGGCCTGTTCATAGCCTTCTTGCTTGAGATCCAGCAATACCCCTTTTCGGGTTGGATCAAAGATAGCTCGAGCCACATCGCCGACCTCGTTGCCAGTCTTGAATTTGATCTCGGTTTGTTGGCTATCAGTCTTCAATTCTGGTCTGAATACTTCCAGCCAGAATCTGCGAGGACACTGAAGCATTGAAACCAGTCGAGACTTCGAAAAATTCCTCATGCAGGCCTCAATCGTCAGGGTGAATCAAGGACAAAGTCATCTGATCCGGGTTCCCACGCTTCAACGGGACTTGTAGCATGGATTTGAGAACATACTCCATGGCACGAAGATCCAGATCATTGTGTTTGACAACCTCGACCCAGCATTTCCTGGCTTTAGGAGTCAGATCGGCATACTGCCTTCCCTCTAGTAGCTGATTTCTGATTAGTCGAAGTCCCTGTCCTACCTTACCTGGGCCATATCTGGGAGGAATCGGGAATCCCAGTCGCTTGGAAAAGTAGGGAAGATCCCGCTGAGGGGCACGGGAATTGAAGGTGCTGGCGTGCCAGGACTTGGCGGTTTTGATTGCGTTTCTGAAGTGCACCAGAAGTTTTGTCTGATCTTCATCGGAGAGAGCTGCATTAATGACGCGCAAGTCATGTTCACTCCAACTCACAAGGATTCTGTTTTCCTCTAAGGCAAAATTCAGTAACTGCCTGGCAACATCGCAGTGAGGCCTGTAGAAAATGTTCTTCGCTCTGTATCTGTCACTGCAAGTTGAGAATGCCTCTTCCAGGATAGCTGCATAAGTAATCCCATCAACCCGCCATCCTAGGAGGGTCGGAGATCGATCAATGTTGCCCTCGTAGTCAATGAATATTGCTTTTGAGAGCTCTTCCGGCTTGATCCTGTCTTTGATGGACATTTACGTGCTAGAGCTCGTTGTCTACCGAAAAAATGATTTACTTTGAAGCACTTCCTGGAGTAGACCAGTTCTTGCAGATTTGTTCCAGGGGTACTGTCGGGTATTGGTCTAGACGGATTGGTTTTCGTTCGCTAGGTGAGGTTTGAAAATATTGAAGGCGACATCTGAGAGGGGCATTCGAATTCCCCTTCAAACAGTACGCGCAGGTTGTGCAACTTTTATCCATGAGGCTCTGTATTTTTTTGTTGTTTTACCAGAAATCTCGGAAAACATATCCTCTTGGCGCTTCCAATCAAGAGGAATCGCCTCACGTTTCAGGGCATCCAAACTCATTTCAGGATGAGAAATAAAGTGCATGATCGCTGAAGGGGCTAACAATGTTAGGCGAAGCGCCTTGCGAACCATGGTTGGATTGATACCTTCACTTCGTGCGATTTCATCCGCCTTGTTAAAACGTCCGCTTTCCAGCAACCGATGCCAATGAAACGCGAGTGCCAAGGTTTCAACGTTTTTGGAAATCTTAGCGGCATGATTCTTCGGGGGTAACTGAGTTGGTGTTGGCATGGGGATCATCCGGATCTTCTTGCCATCAGACGCGAAAACTTTCACGGCACCCGCTTCAAGTGGCCTGCATATCTTTATAAATCTCCGAACGCCCGGAGCTTGTTTGGGCGCCAGATACTTCTGGACTATTGGGGATAGTGGCAATTCTGTCGACTGAGTTAATTCCATTTTTGGCTCCTGAAGGAGTCGATCAATGTTCTTTGCTCTTCCCACGCCAGGGGGAGCGGATTTCGCTGAAACCAGATCAATGACAAATTGGCCGGGTTTCGCCCATTGATAATGGAGTCTGTAATGTCGGGAGCCAAAAGCGTAAGCCGTAGGATTTCATTAATCACAGATGGATCCACGCCCTCAGATCTTGCAATGTCAGAACCGCTCTTCATTACTCCGCAATCCAATAGATATTGCCAATAGTGAGCTCTAGCCAGTGCCCGAGTTAGAACTGGGTCAAGGTTTTTCAGGGAACCGTTTGAGCGAAGCTCACCCCCCCTTTTGACGAGACCCAATGGTATGAAGGTGCTGTTCATCTTCATGAAACTGCCTCAATTTCATGAGATTCAATCTGCTCATCTAGATATTGCTGATTGCCATACTCTCTTAGCAATTCAAGCCATCCAATTTCATGCCATTCGACTTCAATGCCGAAAACCTCTTCCTGTTCGACAAGATCCACACGTTTGATCAGCAGTTGAACTAGCCGGTACTGCTCCTGGAAGTGAAGCATTTCCCAGCTTGATTGAAGAATGGCAAAGGAACTGACAACGCTTGCTTCATCGACGTCAGGAAATTGAGTGCGTGCTTCGTTGATCACGCACTGAATCAATGCGGGATCCTTCAGCGCACACTTGATGTGATCAATGACTGGCTGTTCAAGTTCATCGCCAGGGTAGTGTTTTGAGGGTCTCGTCGCAGCACCAAAGCGAGCGTAGGGACTGGAGACATAGTACAAGCGAGAAATACCGCTCTTGGACGTTGTCACGCTCGGGTACATCGGGTCGCCATGAGTGTCAAACAAAATCCCTCTCAGTAGTGACTTGCGTTTGGATGGATTTGCCAGGCGAGTTGCCCTTCGCCTTGAGAGCCAACTGATTGCATTGATGCTCTGGACATGCTCCCAAGTAGCCGTGTCAATGATGGGCTCATGTTGACCCTGAAACCATTCATCCTTGAGTGAAATTTCGCCCAGATAAATCCTGTTTCGCAGGATATCGTACAGATGTTTCTTGGTGAAAGACTTGCCTGCACGAAATTTTCCATCTTGCTTCATCCAGGATTTGCTTGTCACACCTTCTGAGGCTAGAGAGGCACAAAGTGTGGTAACGGAACCGCTGTGTTTGTATTCTTCGAAGATTCGGCGTACTAGTTTTGCTTCATCTGGATTGATGATGAGTTGTCTCTTCATTACGTCATAGCCTAAGGGGGGCACACCACCCATCCACATGCCCTTTCGCTTGGCGGCACCGATCTTGTCACGAATCCTTTCGGCAGTGACTTCGCGTTCGAACTGAGCAAAGGACAGGAGAACGTTCAGCATCAATCGTCCCATGGACGTGGAAGAGTTGATTTGCTGTGTAACCGAACTGAAGCTCACATCATGAGCCTCAAGTGATTCGATCATTTTTGAAAAGTCAGATAGAGACCGGGAAAGTCGATCTATCTTGTAGACGACGATCATGTCGATACTTCTGGCATTGACCCGGCCAAGAAGCTTCATCAGAGCTGGGCGGTTTGTGTTACCTCCTGAAAATCCAGGATCGATGAATGGAGACTGGCATTCCTCCCATCCCTCGGATTTTTGGCTTTGAATGAATGCCCTGCAAGCTTCAATTTGGGCATCTATGGAGTTGAACTCCTGGTCCAACCTCTCATCCGTCGAGACTCGCGCATAAATGGCGCATCGCTTGACGAATTTGACCTCTCCTGTTGATAGATTTGAAGTCTGACTTGCCATCACGCCACCTCGGTTACAGGTGTTTTGTTTTTTAATCCAAAGAACAACAACCCAGACCACCTGGTGCCTGTGATCAGATTCGCTATTGCGGTCAAGCTTTTGTAACTCTGACCCATGTAGACGAAGTCACCTTCTGCATTGACTAGTACCTCATGCTGCTTTCCTCCCCAGTTCTTGACCAGCCTCGTGCCTGGCGCCAATTCGACCTTGGAACTGGGCATGTGAGTTCGAACTTTGCATTTCGATAGATCTGAGCCAATTGCCTCAAGTCTTCTTCGAGTTGAATCAGGCAAACCTCCAAATGCCTCTTCCTGTATTCGGTAGGCAATGCGGGCTTCTAGGTACTTCCGATTGGGAAACTGAGGTCGTACCCTGTAGTACTTGTCCCACAGTTTCCAGATCTCGGGCATAGGAATACGTGTGAGAGCCACGATCTGTGCGGATACGGACAGTTCAGGATTGGAGGGGGGCGGTAGAACACTCATGGCGTACTTAAGTCAAGATTTTGGAGTCGGGCTGGGATTAACGCGCTGTAATGGAAAAAAGCCAAGTTCAACATCATTGACGTAGTTCGCCGGGAGGTTTTTGGAGGCTAAAAAGCCACGTTTGTGTGCGTTAGCAAGTAGCTGAGCTACTTCTCGAGCACGCACAACATGGATGTCGGGAGGGGCGGGATATGGCATTTGTTGAAGAAATGGTTAAGCAGTCGGGAGACGGCCTTGTCAGTTGATGGTGCCTGACTTCTTCAATCCATAGGAGGATGCTGTAGGAATGCATGCTCGAATTTGTGGATTTCTGGTTCAAAACGGAGGAGACGCATGTCAAGGACTTGGCTCCCGCAACACTTGTGGACAACTGAAATGGGATTTGGAAAGTACATCCGGAATGTTCGAGAAAACAGTGGGTACAGGCTCAATGAATTCGCGGAACTGCTGGAAATATCCCCTGCATATTGGTCGAGGATTGAGCGCGAATTAGAAAAAGCCCCAAGAGATGAGTTGATTTGCAAGTCTGCTGAATTGCTTGGAGTTAAACCCGATGAAGCTTATGTTCATGCCAGACGTCTTCCCCCCGACATGATTGAAGATCTACATAGGGTGGTGACCATGTACCGACGCAGAAGATATCAAGACTGATATCTGGTTAGACATCAAAACCGAATGAAACTGACGACTACAAGTCGTTATTTCTAATGCTTAAAAATTAACTAAACGCGCAATCACGCAATTCATTAATGGATGGAATGCAATGTCAGGCAAGAAGAAAAAAAGTACGAAATCATCAGAGGGCAATTCGATTGTCTTGCAAGAAATTGATGGGAATTCGGATTCGGGTGAAAAGTTGCTTTCTCACATGGAGGCGTATGTCAAACTGGTACGTAAGGTGAACGAGAAAGATTTGATTAACCGATTCCTAGAATCATTGGTTGGTGATCCGATACCTGCATTGCATGAAGATGTTGACGATGAGCGGAATTTATCTGATGCATCACGACGACTGAGAATATTCATTGAAACGACACTCCTGACAGACGTAATCCAGCACAGACTCGAAAACGCGTCCGAAAGAATTAATTTGCTATGTGATGACTCTGGATCTCAGATAGTGTCCAGCCTATTGAATCTCTCCGACGCTTATGAAAAGTATTTGTCCTGCAATGGTGTAGGCAGATTCTCGAGAGCGTTGTACCTATTCCTTGATCAAGAATATCCGACTTCCGAATCATTGGGTCATCGACGATTTGAGTTTGCTGAATCGAAACAATCTCTCGTACATCAGGCAAGCCAAGTTCAAACATCTTGCTTGTTCATGGGACCAAAAGGGATAGTTCCACGATTTGATGAGGGCATTCGTAAAAAAATGATCGATCGATTATCGAGCCTGTACCCACAAGTGAAAAAGGACGATGTCGTCATTGAGACCTACAAAACCTTCGACGTGAAAGAAAGTGAGAAATTGGTTGACTTAGTAACCTGGACTGTGACGTTCAATGGAAAGCATGAGCGGTTCCAGTTTGTTTCGAACGGGACCATCGAAGAGATTGAGCAATCTACCGCCTCATACATTCGTTTCAATTGGTCTGTTTCTAGAGGGACACTGGCTGTGTTCTGTGAAGATTTCGAACACAGCTCTGAGCTTGCCAAATTGTTTCTTGACATTGGATTCGGAGATTCAGTTGATACAAGTGATGTCTCAATATGGGAGTTTGATTTGACTGGATTCGCAAGGTCGGAAATTCTCACAAGATTGAAGACTCTCCGTATCGATGGCATAGAAGGAATGGACATCCGATCTCTTACCCTTTGCAAGCCTGAAATCAAGTCATTTCACATGAACGGTCGTGAAATCAACAGGAGAGTCGAAAACGCCTTGGTCATTAAGCGTCATCGATACGAAGAGCGCGATATCTATGAAGTAGCCCGTAAACATCATCGCTTATCTGATTTCTCTGGTTACGTTGTATCCCAAGTGAAGCTAGGGATCCGTATGGCCAAGACAAAAAGCCGATCAGCTCATAGCGTATCTGTCCAGATGTCAAGACCTAATGGTTTCAGTCAGGAATGTCATACCAAGGAAGATTCTGCATTGATCCTGAAACAACTGATGTTGGTTGGTTGCGCTCGACAGATTTAGTGCATTACTCAAATGACATGCTTTGAAAAATTTCATAAGGTTATTGAGCGGATTCCAGCCGATTCATTAAGGATCATGTCTGATCAGATCGGCTCAGGCTTGAGGGAATTTCTTCGCAGAGGGTGGTTGGTGGCTGATGGTTTTGTCTGCTCCCGTTCATCATTTCGCTATGGGGTCGAGTGGGATGAGGAGATCATCATTGATGAACCAACTGGGACTTATCGCCTCCTGTGGGTTGATTCACGATTCAGCATTTCTCCCAAGCCAATCGAGGATGTCATTGTGTATGTGCCATCAGTCTCGAAATGGATTGACGACTTGAGCAATATGTTTGGATTTGAGCCCTCCAGGAAATCAAGAAATCCGGAGTTGATTCCCGGTAATTTATGGCATCTAGGTGATCTCAGGATTTCTAAATCGAGTCGATTTGTGCCTATCTACCTTGCCCGTCAATTTGAGGCAAAGAAAGAGGTGATCCTGGAGGAGTTGGGAAATCGGATTAGATCTGAATGCGGGATGGTGATACTGGCGAACCGAGAAGGGATATCTCTTCCTGCTCAATTGCCACGAGGGCATCAAGTGGCATACCTTGAGCAACTATTCTTGACTGATGGTCATTCGCTTGATAAGCATGTTCTTGAACAAATCAGCAGCCCATATGATCTTTCGGAAGGTAAAGACTACTTTGATGAAAGGTCAGGAACTTTAATGCTTTCGCATTTTGATGCCCCCCGGGTATTCATTGGGCGACAAAAGAGTGTTATTTCTTTGCTATGGAAGAACAGGGGTATCGAGGCCCTTAAATGGGCAGACATTCGTCGGGAATGTGGATGCGGGAAGGATCCGCATTCAGTCTTTGGAGCCAACTGGTCTGAACTTCTTGATAGGCGTGGACCGACACGAGGAAGATACCGTCTTCGTGCCCCTAAATTCTGAAATTCCGGAACAATTTCAGTAAATCTTTCCGGTTTTTTTACGGAATTTCGTGAGAACCATATGCAGTGCCCATTCAACACAAAGGAGCACTTCTTATGGGATTCCCTTCCTCAATTCGTGGACGCAGGCGCTTGCCGGATGTCCTCGCACTTTCTGCGCATGGATCACTATCTGAAAGTCAGATATCGCCGAGTCTTGCTCTAAATGAAGTTGAACTCGCTACACGGTGGTCCATAGCAATCAAGACCTTGCAACGCTGGCGATCCGATGGACGGGGCCCATTGTTTTGCAAGCTTGGAACTAGGGTTACCTACCTGATCAAGGATATCGAGGCCTATGAATTGCAGGTCGCCAGATATTCGACGTCAGCTCGTGTCGCTGTGTATGAGGAGCAGTCATGAGCAATCTGACTATCTACCCTCAAAAACTGGCTCAAATGAGCGTCGCAGAGCTTGTGGCTATGCCACCAGAACAAAAGCACGAGGTCTATCTCAATCTCAAGGAGGCAATGCATTGGCTTAAGGCTCAGCAAGCTAAATTTGCAACAGCCATGGAGCAATCCTATGGAGAGGCAGGAAGAAAGGCGCTAAGGGAGACTGGCCGTGACTTCGGAACTGCCCACCTTGAGGACGGGGATATTCACGTCAAGTTTACTGTGGGCAAGAAGGTAACTTGGGATCAAAGAAAACTAGCCCAACTCGCTGAACGGATCACCGAAACAGGTGAATCCCTGAAGGGATACATGGAAGTGCATTACTCGATCCCCGAAGGTATGTACCAGGATTGGAACAGCTCCAAGCGAATGCAATTCGACGCAGCTCGGACGATGAGTCCAGAAGCAGCTAAGTTTGAACTAAGTCCAAAGGGAGAAAAGTCATGACACGATTACCAATCGTTTCGGCCCAGGAACGCATGGCTGAAAAGCGTGGGGTCAAACTGCTGATGCTCGGCAAGTCTGGCATCGGGAAAACAACCCGACTCAAGGACCTGGATCCCCAAACTACCCTTTTTCTTGATGTTGAAGCGGGAGATCTCTCTGTCATGGATTGGCCAGGTGACACGATCCGCCCCAGTTCCTGGCCAGATTGTCGAGACTTCATTGTCTACCTAGCCGGTCCAGATCTCTCACTACCCGATTCGGCTCCCTTTTCACAATCGCACTACGACCATGTAGTCGATAAGTACGGAGAGCCAGGTGAACTTGACCGATACGAAACGATTTTTTTGGACTCAATTACTCAGTTGTCAAGAATGTGCTTTGCTTGGTGCAAATCTCAACCCGCGTCAGTGAGTGACCGCTCTGGAAAAGCTGATTTGAGAGGTGTCTATGGACTGCTTGGTCAGGAAATGATTGCTGCACTTACGCACCTACAGCATGCGCGTGGAAAAAACGTGATTTTTGTAGCCATCCTTGATGAAAAGATAGACGACTTCAATCGCAAGGTTTTTCAGCCCCAGATTGAAGGTTCCAAGACTGGACTGGAGTTACCCGGCATCGTCGATGAAGTGGTCACTCTGCTAGAGATCAAGGCAGACGACGGGTCCTCCTACCGGGCTTTTGTCACCAATGCAGTCAACCCCTACGGTGTGCCCGCAAAGGATCGTAGTGGACGACTAGACCTTCTTGAACCTCCGGATATGCGCAGACTGATCGACAAATGTGCAGGCCGTGACATCTCCAACTCTTCGACGGCTTTACGCAATGTGCAAGCCTGATCAACAAACTAACAAATCATGAATACAAATAACTGGAACGATTTCAATGATGCAGAAGCCCAACAAGGTGGATTTCAACTTATACCCAAAAGAACCTTTGTAACCGTTCGAATGACGCTCAAGCCAGGGGGGCATGACGATCCACAACAAGGGTGGACTGGGGGATATGCCACTCAGTCATTCGATAGCGGAGCGGTGTATCTCTCATGCGAGTTTGTTGTTACATCTGGCGAATTCGTAAAAAGAAAGATCTGGTCAAACATTGGACTTTACTCAGCGAAAGGACCGAAATGGGGGCAGATGGGACGCAGTTTCATACGTGCTGTCTTGAACAGTTCGAGAAACCTGATGCCTGAGGATGTTTCATCTCAAGCGGTGGCAGGGCGGCGTATCACTGCTCTTTCCGATCTGGACGGAATCGAATTCGCTGCGCTGGTGGATATTGAAAAAGATGGAAGTGGTGAGGAACGAAATGTGATCAAGCACGTAATCGAGCCTGATCATCCGGCCTATGTCATGTTGCGTGGATATCTTAAGAACTCGCACTCCAATGCATCCACTGGGCAAGGGCTGTCACAGACGGGCGGTATCAAAACTCAGTCTGCATCACAACCTGCTCAGACTGGCAAGCCAGCCTGGGCTCAGTGAGGGAAGGATGAAATGCTGGGTCTGTTCACGACAGGCCCGGGGCTATGGTCACACGGACATTCGACATGCCGTTGGCCATCCCCGGCGCTACCCCATCGATTGGGTTTTTTGCTCCAGAAGTTGCCAGGACATTTTTCACATGTTGTACGGCAATTGGACGAGAGCGTTAGAGGGGCGATATGTCCCTGGGAAGGACAGCATGCTTGATCCGACGTATGCGGAAATTCAGGCGATTCGCAGTTGTCTCAAATATTTTGGTGAGTCTGCCGGTGAGATCGGATTTGATAAACCTCTCGGGACTTATACGGAAGAGGAAGCTCTTCAAGTCATTGAATCGATCGTAACGGGATACACAGAGGCAATGCGGATACATCACGAAGTGACCAAATTCCCACCAGTTCGAGGTCTTTCCCCCACACCCGATCCGATGCAAAACCCGTTTTCGGATATGGATAACGACATTCCATGGGAAGAGGGAAATAGCGGAGGTAAGGGGAAATGATTGACTTCAATTCCAACTCAACAGTCTCCGGACAGATCGAATATCTGATTGATGCCGGAATGCAAAAGAATCGTTCTGCTCAAAAACCACGGGACTACTTGGGTGCCTCACGACTCGGAGTTTCCTGTGAGAGGGCATTGCAGTACGAGTTCATTCGAGCGCCGATTGACCACGGTCGAGATACCAATGGTCGAATTCTTCGAATCTTTGAGCGTGGACACACCATGGAGGATTGCATGGTGGAATGGCTCAGGGCGGCAGGCTTTGATTTAAGAACTCGGCGTGCCAATGGGGATCAGTTTGGTTTCTCTGCTGCAGACGGAAAGTTACGCGGGCATGTGGACGGCGTGATAGTTGACGGCCCTGCTGGATTCTCTTACCCGGCATTGTGGGAAAACAAATGTCTGGGCTCTAAGTCCTGGCGGGATCTTGAAAAGCACAAGTTGGCTGTTTCAAAGCCTGTTTATGCAGCACAGGTCGCCATCTACCAGGCCTATCTGCAACTTCACGAAAACCCTGCATTGTTCACCGCCATCAATGCGGACACGATGGAAATCTATACAGAACTAGTGGCATTTGATGCTGCTTTGGCTCAGCGGATGTCCGATCGTGGCGTGAAAGTCATTTCTGCTTCCATCGCTGGTGAGTTACTTCCTCGAAGCTACAACGATCCGACACATTTCGAGTGCCGGATGTGTACTTGGCAAGATCGTTGCTGGAGAAATGAGTCATGAGATCTGAAAAAACGCTATGTGATGGCCGTGAAACATTCATCCAGTCTGAGGTTTTGATCGATGCACAAGCGGCCTCCTTCTTGCTGAAACTTCCCCTCTACTGGTTCAAGAATCCTCGGCAAAGAGGCATCTATCGAATTCCTCACTATTTGTTTTACAAATTGGTTCGTTTCAAGCCTAGCGAAATCATGCTCTGGGCCAAGGAATTCGGTCAATCCAATTTTCGGGATGGAAGTGCGGAAAGTTCCCGGGAGACGCCGCATGCTTGATTTCAATAATGACGAATTGAAGCCTGAGTCGAAAAAACCTATCACAACCGAAGAAATTCGTGCAGACCTGCTGGAACGAATCGAGGGTGTTCTATTCAAATTGTTTCCTGCGGGCAGGGTGCGCAAGGATGTGTTTCATATCGGCGATGTTTTGGGCAGTCCTGGTTCAAGTCTGCAAGTGGTAATGACTGGTGACAAGATGGGACTATGGACCGATCGTGCAACTGGTCAAGGGGGTGACATCTTTGGCCTGGTTGCTGCTTCAATGCATCTAGATGTGCATTCCGACTTTGAACGTGTCCTGTCAGAGTGCCAGAAACTCTGCGGTTTGCACCTAGAACGGCCCGGGAAAATGCCTGAAAAGTCCGTTCATGTGGATGAACTCGGTCCAGCTACGGCGAAATGGGACTATCTGGACACACAAGGCCGCTTGTTGGCGGTTGTGTATCGATACGATCCGCCAGGCGGCAAGAAGGAGTTTCGTCCGTGGGATGCTCGGCGCCGCAAGATGGCCCCTCCTGATCCTCGACCTCTGTACAACCAACCGGGGATGCACTCCGTAGATTCCGTGGTTCTTGTTGAAGGTGAAAAGGCGGCTCAGGCACTGATTGATCAGGGTATCTGTGCAACTACTGCCATGCATGGCGCGAATGCACCAATCGAGAAGACTGACTGGTCTCCTTTGATGGGCAAGATGGTTCTGATCTGGCCGGATAAGGACAAGCCCGGTTGGGAATATGCCGACAGAGCATCTCAGGCCATCTTGATGGCCGGGGCCAGATCATGTCACATCCTGTATCCGCCAGAAGATGCACCAGAAGGATGGGATGCTGCTGATGGACGTGCTGAGGGTTTCGATCTGGGCGGTTTTATTTCTAATGGACCTCGCGTGCAGATGCATCTTGTGGATCACGATCCAGAGGCCGTAACTGATTTGCCGGGTCCAGAGGAGGTGGTTTCAGGCACCGAAGATGCATTGGCCTTGTCCTTCACTCGGCGGTATCACAAGGATTGGCGTTTCGTCGCCGCCTGGGGCAAATGGATGATTTGGGATGGTCAGCGCTGGCGCTCAGAGGACACTTTGGCCGCTGCCGATCTGATCCGACATGTCTGTCGGCTTGCCTCTCTGAACACGCGTAACCCCCGTGTAGCTTCCAAGCTCGCCGCCTCCAGCACGGTTGGTGGGGTTGAGCGATTGGCACGAGCTGATCGACGTCATGCCGCCACCACTCAGGAATGGGATGCCGATCCCTGGTTACTCAACACCCCTGGCGGCGTCGTCGACCTTCGAAGTGGACGGATACGACCTCATGACCGGAAAGACCGCATGACCAAGATCGCCACGGCAACGCCTATGGGTGATTGTCCCCAGTGGCGGATCTTTCTTGATGGAGTAACTGGTGGAGACAGTGAACTACAGGACTACCTGCAGCGAACCGTGGGCTACGCGCTTACAGGTTCTACGCAGGAGCACGCACTGTTCTTCCTCTATGGTACGGGCGCCAATGGCAAGTCAGTCTTTGTTAACACCTTGGTGGACATTCTGGGTGACTATGCAACAAACGCCCCCATGGATACCTTCATGGAAACGCGTGCAGATCGCCACCCGACAGATCTCGCGGGCTTACGGGGCGCTCGGATAGTCGCTTCAGTTGAGACAGAACAGGGGCGGCGATGGGCGGAGTCAAAGATCAAGAGCCTGACTGGCGGTGACAAGATAGCCGCCAGGTTCATGCGGCAAGACTTTTTCGAGTTCTTTCCGCAGTTCAAGCTCTTTGTGGCAGGCAACCATAAACCCGCCATCCGCAACATCGACGAGGCCATGAAACGTCGCATGCACCTGATTCCGTTCACGATCACCGTTCCGCCTGAAAAACGAGACAAGCATCTCCAACAAAAGCTTCTGGCTGAAAGAAATGGCATCCTGGCCTGGGCATTGGAGGGGTGCCTGGCCTGGCAACGCCTAGGACGTTTGGAGCCTCCGGAAAAGGTGGTTGCAGCCACTGAGGAGTACTTCGAGGGCGAGGATGCATTGGGTCGCTGGTTGGACGAGCGATGCATTCGCGAACCCAACGCCAAATCCTTGACGGCAGAGCTTTTCACTGACTGGAAGCAATGGGCCGAGGCATCTGGGGAGTTTGTAGGTTCTCAAAAGCGTTTTTCCGACTTGCTGCTCACTCGTGAGTTGGAGAAGTGGCGAAACAGCATGGGCCTGCGCGGCTTTCAAGGTGTAGGACTCAAGGTGCCTACAACCCCCTCCTATACCCCTTATTCGGACAAATACTAGTCAAAAACACCCGAGTCTGACGGATCTGACAGGCAATGTCGAAACTTGCTACACGCGCGCGTGACGCACACGATCTGAGGGTTTCGTCCAATTCTGTCAGATCCGTCAGTACCACTTGAACCAAAACTGAAATCATGAACTCGATCATCCTTGCCCTTGACTTGGGCACACAAACCGGTTGGGCGCTGTCCTGTCACGAGGGACAAATTACCAGTGGTAGTCAATCTTTCAAGCCTCAACGATTTGAGGGCGGAGGAATGCGATTCCTGCGTTTCAAACGGTGGCTCACTGAGATCAAGCAAATATCAGATGGGTTAGACCAGGTTGTTTTCGAAGAGGTTCGTCGTCATGCTGGGGTAGATGCCGCTCACGCCTATGGCGGTTTCATGGGGCAATTGACCGCCTGGTGTGAGCATCATCAGATTCCTTATCAGGGTGTTCCGGTGGGGACTATCAAGAAGCACGCCACTGGCAAGGGTAATGCTGGCAAGGAAGAAATGATTTCTGCCGCGAGGAACAGAGGGTTTTCCCCGGAGGATGACAACGAGGCGGACGCCTTGGCCATGCTCGACTGGGCCTTGGCTCGAAGTGAGTCGGAGCAAGCATGAGTCAACAACCTGAAACAGTTGAACAGCATTTCGGCGCACTTCAGACCTGGCACTGGACAGATGTAGCAGATGCGGCAAGAGACATGTGGCGACAGGTCTTCAATGAAGATCTCAGAGAGGACGGCTTGGTTATGGCGCTCATAGATGGGGCGTGTGCGCGTAGTTATTACGGGGCGATCGAGGCAGTTGCTGCAGCCATTGGAGCCAGGCCCGGGGACTTGAACAAGGCCGTGGCGCAATGGAGTCAATTGAATATTCAACGAACCAAGCCATCAAAGGAGGGGGAGTGAAATGCGTTTTAACACCAGTCCCTACCGATGCCCCTTGGGAAAGTTTCAACCAACTTCGATGGACGTAGAGTCGGTAAAAAGAAGCGGTTGGCAGCAAGAGCAGATCCTCGTCGTCTCACCATCCGACGAGAGGTTGGATGTCATTGAAAAGGAGTTCGTGCGTCAAATTGGTGAGCGGTTGTATGGCATCAAGGGAGGCAAACATGAACAGAAAAATCACAAAGATTGACTGGACCGAAGATCTGGTTGCCAGTCGGTTTCACTCTGCCGCAATGACTGCAATGAGACTCCCCAAGGTTGGCCCCTACGGATATCCCAATCCCTGGGGCATGCTGGGGCTGCCCGTCCTGGACAAGTTTCCCGATCCGATGAGAGCCTATAGACGAATTCCCCCTTCACCCAAGGACATAGCTGAAATGCTCGAAACCATGCAATGGGTTCAGTTTCTGGACATTCCGTCACGTCAATTGATCTGGATGAGAGCAAATCGGTTTGAATGGCAGCAGATTGGTCGACGGCTTGCCTGTGACCGCAACACTGCAAGTCGCAGATGGCACCGTTGTATAGAACATCTGACTAAAGTCCTTAATGGTCAATCCGGGAGTGCACCTTGAGGGGGAAATCTAGTAATGCATAAAGCCCAAGTCCGTGATATTGGCTGAAAGTCTTAGATCAGAAAAAAAAGGCATAGTGCATGAAGCCCACTTCTGGGGTACATTTTTCGTTAATGTGAGTTAAGTTGTATGGCTGAAATAACCGCCCCGCAATCGAAGCCATCCACATCCAATTTATTCCAGACCCGCCTTTGCATATGCCAGGGCGGGTTTTTTATTGCACGCTCCTAATCATGTCCGAACTTCACGTCGAATATCGTCGCGTCGACTCGCTGATTCCGTATGCACGGAATGCCAGAACGCACAGCGATGAACAAGTTGCGCAGATCGCCGCGAGCATTCGAGAGTTCGGTTTTAACAATCCGATCCTGGTTGATGGCCATAAGGGTGTGATCGCCGGGCATGGTCGAATCCTCGCCGCTCGTAAGCTCAATGTGTATACGGTTCCAGTCATCGAGTTGGCCCATTTGAGCGAATCGCAGAAACGAGCTTTCATACTGGCCGAAAACAAACTCACGGAACGTGGAGGTTGGGATTCAGATATTTTGAGTATCGAGCTTACAGACTTGCTGGAAGATGGCTTTGATCTTGCACTTACAGGATTCGACGATTCGGAATTGAATGGCATTCTGGATCCTGTTACTCCAGCAGCAGAAAAACATGAAGCGGATTCAAATACTGAGGAGGATCTGAGCCCAGTTCTTTCATCAAGGGTCGTTACTCGTTCGGGTGACATTTGGAAAATTGGGCGTCATCGGTTGATCTGCGCCGATGCATCTAGCCACGATGACGTGATGGCACTGATGGACGACCAAGAGGCCTCTTTATGCTTCACTTCTCCTCCGTATGCCTCGCAACGTGATTACTCAGGCGAATCCACTGACTGGATGGATCTGATGAAAGGGGTATTTGCCAACCTCCCTCTTGCCGATTCTGCTCAAGTGCTGGTTAATCTGGGGCTGGTCCATCGTGATGGTGAAGTTCAGGCTTATTGGGATGAGTGGATCGGCTGGATGCAGTCCACCGGATGGAGGCGTTTTGGCTGGTACGTCTGGGATCAAGGGCCAGGCCTACCCGGAGACTTCGCCGGTCGCTTGGCACCTAGCTTTGAGTTCATCTTTCATTTCAACCAGACATCTCGAAAGCCCAACAAGATTGTTCCTTGCAAATTCGCAGGCCAGGAAGCCCATTTGAAATCTGATGGAACGGGTACTGCCATGCGGCATAAGGACGGCTCAATCATTTCCTGGTCAGCCAAGGGGCAACCAACCCAGGATTTCAAGATCCCAGACTCTGTAATTCGTGTGACCAGGCACAAGGGGCAGATCGGAAATGACATTGACCACCCGGCAGTGTTTCCAGTGGGGTTGCCCGAGATGGTGATGCAAACCTATAGTGATGCCGGAGATATTGTGTATGAACCCTTTTGTGGTTCGGGAACTTCGCTCCTTGCTGCCGAGAAGACAGCCAGATCGTGCCGTGCTGTTGAAATCTCGCCTCAATACGTTGATGTTGCTATAAGGCGATTCATTAAAAACTTTCCTGAATCCCAGGTGACATTGGTGTCATCGGGGCAGACGTTTGATGAAGTTCAGGTCGAAAGAGTTGGCGCAGAGAGTTGAATCATGCCAATTAGTGCTCCAACGCCTTGCCGCCATCCGGGATGTGCAGCGGTGGTCTCTAAGCCCGGCTTTTGTGCTTCTCACCAGTCCTTCGTTCACAAGGACTATGGGCGATGGCGAAGAGTATTTGATGCCGAAGTGGATTTCTACAAATCCCCAGCATGGCGCTCTGCCCGATCTGCATTTCTGCACGAGAACCCCCTGTGTTCCCACTGTTCGGACCAAGGACGTTTACAGGCAGCGATAGTTGTTGATCACAAAACACCTATCAAAACAGGGGGCGAGAGGTTCAAATCTTCCAATCTACAGTCTCTCTGCGTTTCCTGCCATAACCGCAAGACTGCGCGGGAACGCAAGACAACCCTGGGGTAGGAACATCTTTAGGGCAGACGGTAGGGGGGCTAAATCTCTGGCATTGACGCTCGGATATGCGTGCCCATGCCTAATTTTTTGCACGTGCAATTTGAAATAGGGGGACTTTCGTATGAATCTGCTATCCAATAATGGTGGTTGTGCTTCACGGGATGAAGAAATGGAATATCGGATCTGTCGCACAGATGATCATCAAATCCATCCAAATGTCTAATATGCCTGGATGAAAAAGACCGGCCAATCCAGCAGTTACATGCGATTCTTGGCTCTGTGCCAAGCAATGGACCGCCAGTCTGCTTGGCAGGTAGACCAATTGGCAGTTCGCTTGCTCGAAGAAGTCGCCTTGGCTGAATGCCGCGAACTTCCTCTAACAGTCACGCAGTCGATGAGACTTGAGCAGATCGCCAGCCCAGCCACGATTCACAGAAAACTTCAAGATCTGGTGAAAGCAGGTCTGGTCGAGTTTAGGTTCTCGGAGAAAAATCGTAGAACCAAGTACATTCATTCAACAAATACTGCAGATAAGTACTTTGCCAAGCGATCTGCACTGATGATGAAGTCCATTCGCCCTTTCTGATATCGCTGCCATTCCGTTGCAGCATCGGCAAAAGAGATCAGCCTGTCTCTAGTCATGACCAGGTTTCTTTAATCCCCGTTTCGAATAACTCCCAATTCTGTGGGGGTGCTTCTTCATTGCTTGATGCTTCAGGCGAAACGTCTATTTGAGGCAATAAATCATGATCGGACGCAAGCCCTTACCAACCAGAGTCAAGCAAATCAAAGGCACTCTGCAAAAGTGCCGAATCAACCCTAGGGAGCCTAAGCCGATTGGGGATTTGATCGAACCCCCAGAGTACATGCCGGAGGGTGCCAAGGCCGCCTGGCGGTATGCACTGGAGTGTGCTCCACCGAATTTGCTCAAAAAACTGGATATGTCAGTACTTGAGGTCTGGGCATGTGCAGCTGACCTTTACCGTAAGGCGCAGACCGGAATTGGGAAGACAGGCTTACTGGTCAAGGCGCCCAGCACAGGTGTGCCCATGCAATCTCCTTACCTGGCAATTGCGAACAAGCAGGCCCAGATCATGACCAAAGCCGCTACAGAGATGGGCTTCACACCAGCTTCGCGTTCCAGGGTGGTCATGCCGTTGGAAGCCGTCGAAGATGAAATGGATCCTTGGGCAGATATCGTCAACTGAGCGTCTGTCGCCTGCTGGCGAAATCAGGTCCAGACATCTTGTCTACACGAACTGTGTGTGCAGAGTGGATGTCAAATTGATGTTATGAGGGGCATGGATCATCGCTGAAACACTGGTGATCCATGATGCATTATTCAAATCCTTCCTTGATAGGGACTTGAACGCTTCTGCTAGAGCAAAAGTGCAGGGATCTGTTGGTCATGGCTAGCTCCTAACATTGCGGGTTCTGCCATTGTTTTTCCACAAGAAATCAGACCATTGATGCAACGCAACTGATCCTGTTGGAGTGGATTGGTGTTTCCCCTTGTCAAATGATGGAAGGTTGCGTACGTCCGATTCACCGTCAGGCGGGAATTTCTCGAGGTCAGTTTGGATTCATCCAGAAACTATGTACAAATCGCCAGGACTTATGCGAAGCAGGTGGTGTCAGGAGAAATTCTTGCCTGCAAATGGGTGAAGGCCGCTTGCCAACGTCAATTGGACGATTTGGTCAGGTTCAAGGGTAAAGCAAGTCCCTACCGGTTCAATCCGACACTCATCAGCAAAAGTGGGAAGTCATATCGTCCAGCCAACAACCTCTGTGCTTTTATCGAACGATTGCCACACGTTAAAGGAACATTGGCAAACCAACCAATAAAGTTGGAACCATGGCAGATATTTATCCTTACAACGGTATTTGGATGGGTACAACACGACGGGCGGCGAAGATTTCGACGTTCTTATATTGAAGTGCCAAGGGGTAATGCCAAATCGACGCTATCTTCTGCTTTGGCTCTGTATATGCTTGCTGCCGACCAGGAAGGCGGTGCCGAGGTGTATTCACTTGCCACCACTCGCGATCAGGCGCGCATTGTTTTCGGTGACGCCCAGACCATGGCCAGGCAAACGCCTAGATTCCGGCAACGATTCGGAGTCACGGTGGGTGCTCACAATATCCATGTCTTGGCTACGGGATCTAAGTTCGAGGCACTCTCGGCAGAGGGTTCGACGCTTGACGGGTTGAACATTCATTTTGGGTGTGTGGACGAACTTCACGCTCACAAGACACGCACGGTCTATGACGTGGTGGAGACTGGGACCGGCAAGCGAGACAACTCCCTTTTGTGGGTTATCACTACAGCTGGCAGCAATCGCTCGGGCATCTGTTACGAGGTACGAACCTTTGTGACCAAGTTGCTAGATGGGGTCTTTGAGGATGACTCGCAATTTGGTGTCATCTTTGGCCTGGATGACGGCGATGATTGGACAAGCGAGGAAGCGCTCATCAAGGCGAATCCTAATTGGGGCATATCAGTTCAATCCGAGGTGCTGTTGCCCTTGCAGGCCAAGGCCATGCAATTGCCCAGTGCCGTGAATAACTTCAAGACCAAGCATCTCAATGAATGGGTCAATGCTGACACGGCCTGGATGGACATGCGTGCATGGGATGCTTGCGAAGATTCGACTATGGATCTGGATGCATTCGTGGGACAACCCTGCTGGATAGGACTTGACCTGGCAAGCAAGACCGACATTGCAGCACTTTTGATCCTGTTCGTTCATCCGGAAATTGCAAATGCGTATGTGTCTTTTGGCAAGTATTACCTGCCAGAGGACACTGTTAACGGTGCTACCAACAGTCAGTACTCGGGTTGGATGCATGCAGGGCGACTGGTGGTGACGCCAGGAAACGTGATCGACTTTGGATGGATCGAGGGGGAGTTGCTGGATTTGGCATCCCGCTTTGAGGTAAGGGCTGTAGCGTTCGATCCGTTTCAAGCCACTCAGTTATCCACAAGGATGCTGGCGGAAGGGCTGCCCATGATCGAAGTGCGGCCCACGGTGCTGAATTTTAGTGAACCGATGAAGACCCTGGAGGCCCTGGTCTTGCAAAAGAAGCTGGTTCATGACGGTGACCCGGTTCTGGCCTGGATGGCCAGCAACGTGGTGGCGCATCTGGACATCAAAGACAACATCTATCCGAGGAAGGAGAGGCCAGAGAACAAGATTGACGGCATCGTGGCACTGATCATGGCGCTCTCGCGTGCGATCAAACCGGGAGACTCGGTGGTGCTGGGATCCGACTTCGAGTTGATGGTGCTCTGAGGCCATGGGATTTTTGAACTTCTTTGACCGATTCAGAGCTTCGACGAGTGACCGCTCTCCCTGGGGGGACTTCTTCTTTGAGCCTGTTTCGGTGCGAAGCATCTCGGGTGTGCGGGTGTCAGCCGATGCGGCGATGCGCCTGGCGGCTGTTTATGCCTGTGTTCGCATCCTGTCTGAAACCCTAGCCTCGCTTCCCCTTGTCGTTTACCGGAAGAAATCCGATGGTGGCAAGGAGCGGGTCACTGATCATTGGATATACCGGGTTCTGGGTAAAAAGCCGAACCGGTATCAAAACCCGTTTGAATGGCGGGAGATGCTGCAAGGGCATCTGGTGCTCAGAGGCAATGCGTTCTGCCAGATCCTCTCCAACAGTCGGGGTGAGATCACAGATCTGATCCCCATCCACCCTGACCGGGTTCGGGTGGAGATGCTCAGTGGTGGGGATTACCGATACCGCATTCGCGACCAAAAGGGGGATGAGTTGGTCTTCCCCCAAGGCGACATCTGGCACCTTCGGGGGTTGTCCTCAGATGGGATTTTGGGCTTGAGCCCCATAGATCTTGCCCGGGAGAGCCTTGGAATGGCTCTGGCTGCCCAGGACTACGGGGCCCGGTTCTTTGCCAATGATGCCAAACCCACGGGAGGCTGGATCGAGTTTCCTGGTTCCTTCAAGGACCCAGAGGCCAAGCGGGTGTTCCGGGAGTCCTACCAGGCGGCGCAATCCGGTTCCAACCGGGGGAAGGTCCTGGTGCTTGAAAACGGCATGAAGTTTCATGAGGTGGGTGTCACGAACAAGGACGCCCAGTTCCTGGAACTGCGCAAATTCCAGATCACTGACATTGCCCGGCTCTTTCGGGTGCCGCCACACATGATTGCGGATCTGGATAGGGCAACGTTCTCGAACATCGAGCAGCAGAGTCTGGAGTTTGTGATGCACACGATGACCCCGTGGGCAGAGCGCTGGGAAGCTTCGATCGAGGCGGATCTGATGCTGGATGGGGATGAGCTGGAAATCGAGTTCGATTTCGCCAACCTCATGCGTGGGGATGCGGCCAGTCGATCGGCGTACTACCAAAGCGGCATTCAAAACGGCTGGATGACTCGTAATGAGGCCCGGATCGCGGAGAACCTGAACCCGATTGCAGGGCTGGATCAACCCCTTCGTCCTCTCAACATGGTCGAAGAAGAGGATGCTGAAGAAGCAGAGATGGAGTCCGAACCGAATGAGACGGAACCGAATGACTCAGAAGCTGATGAGCCAGGAGCAGGTAACTCGCCCCCTTCACCGATGCCGGACATGAGTCAACGCCTGAAGGCCATGGTGGAGTCGAGCGCAGAGCGCATTGCCCGTCGAATCAGCCGCAAGGGCGATGTGGGGACGGCAGAGATCGAACTGATCTCGCAAGCCTTTGGGCTGAACACTTCGCGGGTCCAGACCTGGGCCAATCAACTTCCAAACCCCAAGGATGAGGCTGACCTGGCCCAAGCGCTCATCAACCTAGGAATGAACGAATGAACAAACAACTTCTCCTCTCCGAATTCTTGAGCACCCCTTGGGCATTGATGCCCGAGCGGCTCAAAGCCATGGCAGGTGTCATCCATCGCTGGTCAGCTGGTGAACCACCAGCGGATGAAGTCATCTTTCAGGTGAACGCGGATCGATTGGTGCGTGAAACCCGAAAGCAGTTTGCCTCCTCCAGCTCGGACACGGGCATTGCGGTGCTGCCTCTTTACGGGGTGGTCACCCAACGGGGCAACATGGTGGACGATATCTCGGGCCCTGGCAGCACAAGCACCCAGCAGTTCACGTCTGCCTTGCGCCAAGTTCTGGCTGATGATTCGGTCGGTCAGATCCTGATCGATATCGATAGCCCTGGGGGCAGCGTGTACGGGGTGAGCGAGCTTGCCATCGAAATCGTGAAAGCCCGTTCCCAAAAGCCTGTCATTGCCGTCGCGAACAGCCTGGCTGCCTCTGCAGCCTACTGGATTGGCTGCTCGGCCAGCGAGTTTTATGTCACGCCCGGTGGCGAGGTGGGCTCCATTGGTGTGTGGCAAGCCCACTTTGACTATTCCAAGGCGCTGGAAGAAGAGGGGGTCAAGCCCACGCTCATCTCGGCTGGCAAGTACAAGGTTGAGGGCAACCCATATGTCCCGCTGGTGGCCGAGGCGCAGGCATTCATGCAGTCTCGCGTGGATGACTACTACAACGCCTTTGTGAAGGGCGTGGCCAAAGGGCGAGGCGTGTCAGTCAATGACGTTCGCTCTGGCATGGGCGAGGGTCGGGTGCTGGGCTCAGACGCAGCCTTGGCACAAAAGATGGTGGATGGTATTGCCACCTTCGACGATGTGCTCGCCAAGATGCAAAAGGATGCAAGGGCCCAGGCACCCCGAGGAGCTTCACGGCTACAACGCGCGCGTGACGCCTTGGCTCTCCTCTAAACAGATCAATTCACCGAGTTCAGCAGTACTCCATTGAGTGCTGCAAACGCCTGCGACCCGTTGGTCGTATCCCAAACCGCCGCCGTGAGTCTTTGACCTGGCGGCATTTTCATTTCTGGAGCTAAACCAATGAGTAAGCAACTTCGCGAGCTGCAAGCCCGCAAATCCACCTTGGTCAAGGACGCACGTGCCCTGACCGATATCGCTGCCGCCGAGCAGCGTGACATGAACGACGAGGAACTGGCCGCGTTCGAAGCCTTGAAAGCCAAGATTGAAGCCACCTCGGCCGCCATTGACCGTGAGGCCGCACTGATTGCCGAAGAGGCTCAGATGGCACACACGGCTCAACTGTCCGAATCGAGCGTCATCACCGTGGCAGACAACCGGGAGGCGGATCCCACCCATGGCTTTCGGACCGTGGGTGACTTCCTCAAGACTGT
>JACCDH011254597.1_pt1 | contig 26506 bp, 24 predicted proteins | sample 7442481 | NCBI WGS metagenome assembly JACCDH01 (sample SAMN15323433, study PRJNA562643) | freshwater metagenome | isolation source: river surface water | place: USA:Blue River Watershed | collected 2017-08-15 | reverse complement strand
TTGGTCAAATGAAAGATACTACACGCAAAGATTTTGCACAATTAAACGATCTCCCGAGTACGCATTCGCTCGCGAAAGAAATGTAGAGGGCTTTAAAATCGATCTCACTGATACTGCAGGAACTTGCCCAACCGCCAAACCAGGTGATTGGGATCTCACGATTTAGTCATCTTTAACGATATCTTCTCTTAAGACCTTTAGGATAACAAAGGTACGTGCGATCTTCACTGCTTCTTTAAGAAGCTTCCTTGTTTCTTTCCAAGAAGTATAGTTGTTAGGAACAGAATCAAAATAAAACTCTGTATTTGAGCTGCTGATGAAGTGAGACATAATAAGTTTCACTCGCATGATGTGATAGTCACTTGAGATCACTAGCACCTTTTTAATTTCTGGATTGAGCTTTAAGTAGTTAACTGTTTCACGAACGTTTTCAAACGTATTCTTGGATTCGTAGTCGAGATCCACCTGCATGCTCGGAGCTGAGAGCTCCTCGTTTGTACCTGGTGCTGACTGCTTGTTTAAAATTGTTTGGAAAGAATTCGCGGCGTAGACACCAGAAATAAAAAGTTTTGATGTTGGATTTTTTTTCAAAAGTTCCATGGCGTAGGCAATACGTCCTTTGTCACCCGTGAAAACTGCAATTGCATCAGGAGATTTTTGGAAGAAGGCCCCGGCCGATCTACCTTTCTGCATTTTGGCGTAGATCGGAATATAGATGATGAAAGTTGCGAAGAGCACACTAATGAGCAATGTAACAAGAGCACCGCTTAAAAATAAGCGGCGCAGTCTTGTTGATTTACTTTCAAAGGTATACTTTCGGCCTAACATACTATTTTGCTGCAATCACTTCGATTTCAACGACAGCACCTTTAGGTAAAGCTGAAACCTGAATCGTTGAACGAGCTGGAAATGGAGCAGTGAAGAACTTAGTGTACGCTTCATTAACTTTTCCAAACTGTGCTAGATCAACTAGGAATACAGTCGTCTTAATGATATTTTCTCTTGTTAAATTTTGAGACTGAAGAAGACCATCAATGTTCTTCATGACGTTCTCAAGTTGAGCATCAAAACCTGTTGCCATCTCTCCAGTCTTAGCATCAAGCCCAATTTGACCTGAGAAATAGTAAACACCATTATGAAAAACACCTTGGGAATAAGTTCCAACAGCAGCTGGAGCTTTATCTGTAGCAATAATTTTTTTCTCAAACGACATATCAGTCTCCTAGTTTTTGTTTTGAAGCGCTCTGTGGGCCTTAATTTCTTGTGAGATGAGGGCCGTTAAGTGTGACATATTCACGATCTCATCAACAGTTGAAGTACGCTGAACGATATTGATCGCGTGCTTCAGAGGAAGAAGAATTGGCCCAATCGGTGTTGCTCCTCCAAGTTGCGCGAGAAGTTTATAACTGATATTGGCCGATCCTAGATCAGGGAAAATTAAAACGTCTGCTGCTTTATCGAGTGTGCAGAAGTCGAAAAGATTTTTCATGATGTCTGTGTTCGTTGCTACATCTGCTTGCATCTCACCATCAGCAATTAAATTTGCATCTTTTGATTTTGCTATTTTCACTGCTTCGGCCATTTTCGTCACTTGCGGATCTCTACTTGAACCAAAGTTTGAGTATGACAAGAATGCTACTCGCGGCTCTTGCTTCATGACGTTTCGGTACATCTGAGCTGCTGAAAGTGCGATATCAGCAAGGTCATTTGCATCTGGATTCTGCTGAACCGTACAGTCGGCCAGGAAAACCACTCTATGCTTGAAGACAAGCATCATGATGCCTGCCACTTTAGGGCGATTCGGATTATTCGTTCCAATCACTTTCATGATCGGGCGAATGCATTCGGGATAATTTTGTGTGGCCCCAGTAATCATTCCATCAGCAAGACCGTTCTTCACAAGCATAGAACCGAAATAGTTCCCACGTTTCATCGTATCTCGTGCGAAACTGTATGAAACACCTTTGCGCTGACGTTGGGTGAAGTACTCTTTTACAAACGTTTCATAGTTCTCAGAATCTTCCGGATGAATGATAGAAAGATCTTTAAGGTTTGAAATTCCAAGTTGATCCATCTTCTTGTGAATGATTTTTTTATTTCCAAGAAGAACAGGCTCAATGAGACCCTCGTCGCGAAGAATAGAAACAGCTTTCAAGATACGGGCATGTGTGCCTTCAGGGAAAACGATTTTAGGTTTCTCTGCACTTGGAAGTCTTGAACGGATGTTTCTCATGATTGAACCCGTTTGACCAAGTCTCTCTTGAAGCGACTTCGCGTAAGCGTTCAAATCATTGATTGTTATTCTCGCAACGCCTGAGTCCATGGCAGCTTTTGCAACCGCTGGAGAAACGCGAGTAAGAACTCGTTTATCGAATGGTTTCGGAATTAAGTAGTTTCTTCCGAAAGAAAAATTTTCATTTCCGTAGGCACGTTTTACATCATCAGGCACTTCTTCTTTTGCAAGTGCAGCAAGAGCAAAAGCCGCAGCTTTTTTCATTTGTTCATTGATCTTGCGAGCGCGCACATCGAGAGCACCACGGAAGATAAATGGGAACCCAAGTACGTTGTTTACTTGGTTCGGGTAGTCAGAGCGACCTGTTGCCATAATAGCGTCAGTGCGGACTTCTGCGACTTCTTCTGGAGTGATTTCTGGATCAGGATTTGCCATCGCAAAGATTATAGGATCTTTTGCCATCGACCTAACCATATCTTTCGATACTAGCCCTTTCGCTGAACAACCAATGAAGCAGTCACAGTCTTTCATCGCGTCCGCAAGAGTTCTTGCCTTTGTGTCGTTGGCAAAAAAATCTTTGTACTTGTTCATCCCATCCGTGCGACCTTTGAAGATCACACCTTTTGAGTCACACATAATAACATTTTCTTTTTTTACACCCAGTTCAAGGAAGAAGAGAGCCGTTGCAATGGCTGCAGCTCCGGCACCAGAAACAACAACCTTGGTCTTCGCAAGGTCACGGCCTGTAATTTCACAAGCGTTAATGAACGCAGCTCCGCCAATAATGGCCGTTCCGTGTTGGTCGTCGTGGAAGATAGGAATGTCACAAATTTCTTGGAGTCTTCTTTCAACTTCAAAGCATTCTGGCGCTTTAATATCTTCTAAATTTACACCGCCAAATGTTGGTTCAAGTGCTTTAACTACAGAAACAATTTCATCTACAGTTCGAGAACTGATTTCGATGTCAAAAACATCAATGTCAGCAAAGCGTTTAAAGAGAACGCCTTTTCCTTCCATCACCGGCTTACTGGCAAGTGGACCAATGTCACCAAGGCCAAGTACAGCAGTCCCGTTTGAGAGAACGGCTACCATGTTGCCTTTAGTTGTGTATTTGTAAACATCGTCAGGATTTTTGGCAATTTCTAAGCAGGGAGCAGCAACTCCTGGAGAGTAGGCAAGTGCAAGATCACGAGCCGTTAAGCAAGGTTTAGTAGCAGTAATTTCAATTTTACCTGCACGTCCATTGGCGTGGTAATCAAGGGCCAAACGATACTTTTCTTCAGCCGACGTCGTTTCATTATTCGGTGTTGTCACACGTCATCCTTTTGTTGGCATAGAGACTATTTTTGAATCCTGAAACGATAGCAGCTTAAGAATAAAAAGACACCTTGAATGAGTTGTGACTCAGGTCAAAATTAGGCTTTTTTACGTATAAGGGAAGGGATAAGTGGAACAGTTGTCAGAAGGAGTCCAATATAAAACTCATCGATGCTTGAAAAAGCATAGAACTTATTAATTAAGCGCCATGACACAATGCCTATACAGCCAGTTGAGACTGCCAAACAAAAAGCATTTTCTGAGATGACGCCGGGCCTCCATTGACCGACCATAAGCGGGAACAATAAACAGGCAGCAGAAAAACTTCCGAGAGTTTTCCAAACATCAACGATATTCCCTTCAAAGTGCGCCCCCAGAAGAATAGAAATTCCGCTGACAAAAACAAGAGCGATATGATGATGCCAAATTTTAAAACGGCTTTTGAGGTTAAAGAAATCATAACTCACACATGTAGCCGCATTGAAAAGATAAGAATCCAGCGTTGATAGGATGATTGCAAGAACCCCTGCAAGAATCAGTCCTCGTACACCATGAGGTACGAGTTGAATGGCAAATTGAAGGTAAGCATTATTCGGATCTGCGTCTGGGATAGCAGCTCTCGCGTAGAGAGCCCCAAGAGTCGTACAAAGGTCAAAGAGGAACCAAATAACTGTCGAAATAAGAATTCCGTTTTTGGCCGTCTTTTCACTGTCAGCTGCAAGAACTCGTTGATAGAAATTCGGATCAACGAGTGTCGAGAGCGCAAGAAATCCCCAAACTAAAATTGTTCCCAGGCTTTCACCACCACTCCATTCAAGGTGAGTCGCTGGAAGCTGTTCCATAAGCACAAGAGGCGAACCCATCTTCGCCCAAGCAAAGACGACAATAAGCACTACCGATAAAATCATAAAAAAGAATTGGACTAAATCAGAATAAACCACTGCTCTGAAACCACCCCAAAGAGACCACAGGGTGACAAGAACAACTCCTGCAACCGTATTGTAAAAAATAGATCCACCAAACATCGCTTGGAGAAAAAGACCAAGACTGATGGTGTAGGCGAGAGGAAGTAAGTTTAGAAAATTCAAAGTGGCCGTAAGCTTCTCCGCTTTCTTTCCAAAGATTTTTCCGGCGAGTTCAGGGATCGTCATGACATCGTGATTGCGAATTCTTTTGACGAGAAAAAAGGCAAAAATGAGATAACTCCCATACCAGAAAAAACCCTGAGTCATGAGGTTGTAAATGCCCTTCTCGAACGTTAAAGCGGTGACTCCAAAAATCCCTCCGTACCAAGTGGCAACTAAAGTTGCCACGAAAATTGGTAGAGTCATCTTTCTTCCCATGAGAAGGAGCTCTGTCGTGCTCATTTGGTCAGATGCTGGGAGTGATTTTTTTATCTTTTGTCCCCATAAAACACTAAGAACAGTGAGGAGAAGGACACCAAAGAAAATGATCCAATCAAGGAGGTCTAAGAATTGCAATAAGGATGAATGGGAAATCATGGCATCATTATATGTTTTGGTTTATTCTTTAGCTATGAAATATGTATTGATTTTCGCTGCAGTCGTATTCCTGATGAGAATAGATTTCTGGCTTGGTCTATTTGAGAAAGCCTCGAAGGAATATGGGCAGAGCCTCGAGAAGCAACCAACGGTAGACGTCGAAAATATTCAGTCTAAAAGAGAAGTCATTGGTGTGTCTGATGATCAATCTTTAAAACAAACTCCCAAGATGAGATTCTTGGCGCTCCTAAATGATTTTCACGACAAGCCTTCAAGTACGACTCGTGAGAGTGCACTTGAAGTGTTTAAATCAGCGCCTGCGATGTTTGGCCAGAAACTTGACCGTGACCTTGAATCACAAATTTTTAATTGGCGCGATCTCCTCACAAACAATCATCCAGAGACTGGCAAATTCATGATTGATTTGATGACGATTCTCCAGGGTGAGAATCTTGAGATGATGAAACGTTTCTTTTCCCTTTGGATGAGTGTGAATATGGATCATTTTCTGAGCGTTTACTCCCGGACCAAAGACATCAATTGCACTGTTGCCCAGCTATTTGGAGACAATCTGTCAGAAGACGAAAAACTTAACGAATTTTATGAAAGAGATAGTGCGCTCAAAGTAATCGTGGCCAACGAAAAAACTCCTCCTCCGGAGAAGACTTTAGCAACTAATTGTTTATTAGTTGTTGGAATTGAGCTAGAAAAGAGAACTGCAAAACCTGAAGTTCCTGAAACTCAGACAGTTCAACCAGATCCTGTTCAAACTGGAGCCGCTCCTTGATACAAGTTGTAAATTTAGAAAAAAGCTATGGCACTCAGCTGTTGTTTCAAGATGTCACCTTCACTTTGGGACGAGGAGAAAGGGTAGGGCTCGTAGGACGTAACGGTACTGGTAAGTCTACTTTGTTTAAGATTCTCCTTGGTGAGGAATCTCATGACGGTGGAGAAGTCATTTATCCAAAAAACTATCTCGTAGGTACTTTAAAGCAGCACCTTGTTTTTACCAAACCTACAATTCTTGAAGAATGCATCACGGCCCTGCGAGGCGAGAACGCAGAATTCGAGCACTATAAAGCGGAGAAAATGCTCTTGGGTCTAGGATTCAAGACTTCTGACTTCACGAGAGCACCTTCGGAATTTTCCGGTGGGTATCAAATCAGACTCAATCTTGCGAAGGTGTTGGTTTCTGAGCCAGACTGCCTTCTTTTGGACGAGCCTACCAACTATTTGGATATTGTATCGATGAGATGGCTCACAAAATTTTTGCGAGAGTTTCGTGGAGAAATGATTCTCATTACCCACGACCGAGGATTCATGGATGATGTAACGACTCATACGATGGGAATCTGGCGGAATAAGTTGTTTAAGATTAAGGGCGATTCTCAGAAATATTTTGAGCAGATTTTACTCGAAGAAGAGATCTATGAGAAGACGCGACAGAATTCTGAGAGAAAGAGAAAAGATCTGGAAGATTTTGTGGCCCGTTTTAAGGCAAAGGCGAGTAAGGCCGCTCAGGCACAGTCTCGATTAAAGCTTCTTGAGAAAATGCCAGAAATGGAAGCTCTGAGCATGATGGCAAGCCTTGATTTTGAATTCACCTATAAAGAATGCCCCGGAAAAGTGTTGATGGAAGCTAAGGATGTGGGGTTCGGTTACACCGAAAAAAATCTCATTGAGAATTTATCTTTTACACTGCAGAGAGAAGATAAGATCGCCATCATTGGTAAAAATGGAAAAGGGAAATCAACGCTTCTTAACCTTCTTGCCAAGGAGCTTGAACCAACATCTGGGAGCTTTACGCAAAACGTGAATCTTCTTATTGGTCATTTTGGCCAGACGAATATTAATCGGTTAAATCTTGAGAACACCATCGAAGACGAAATTCTTTCAGCAAATCCTATGATGGGTGTTCAGCGAGCGAGATCTATTGCGGGGACAATGATGTTCTCTGGGGATCTTGCGAAAAAGAAAATTAAAGTTTTATCTGGTGGAGAAAGAGCTCGGGTTCTTTTAGGGAAATTACTTGTGAAACCGGCCAATCTTCTGTTACTGGATGAGCCCACCAACCACTTAGACCAGGAGTCAGTTGAGGCGTTGACCATTGAGCTTCAAAACTACCCTGGAGCTGTGGTGATTGTAACCCATAGTGAAACGATGATCCGAGAAGTCGCGCAGAAATTGATCGTTTTTCATCACAACCGCGTGGAGTTCTTGCAAGAGACGTATGACGATTTCTTGAAGAAAATTGGATGGGAAGAAGAAGAAAGTGATGAACCGGTTCAAGTAAAAGATAGACCTGACCGGAATGAGATGAAGCGCTTGAGAACAGACGCCATCATTGAACGAGGTCGTGAGCTTAATCCCTTGAAAAAGAAAATGGAAAGCTTAGAAAAAGATATTATTAAGTTCGAAGAAGAACAAAAAATGCTCGAAGAAAAAATTATCGAGATCGCGAGTTCTGGTGACTCAAAAAAGATTCAGGAAACCTCGCAGAGATTAGGAGTCGTGAAAAAGAAAGTTGAAGTTTCTTTCGACGAGCTTACTGAAATTACCAATCAGCACGACGAAATTTTTCAGCGCTACGAGAAAAGACTCGCGAGTTACGACGTCTAATCAGAGTAATCTAACTCAAACGGATTGAATTCATTGGCCGCGAAGTACATCCACGCAGTTCCTGCTACGGAGGAAGAAGAGGTAAAGTCTTTTTTCTCGGTGATCGTGGCGTATCCTATTCCGCCATCTTCTTTTCGCATCTTTTTAATGGATGAGATAAAGTCAAAGGAGCTCTGGCCATTGCAGGTGATGGGTGCCTCTTGGAGTTTATGAATTTTCATCATGGCCAGTACTTGCCCCAAAGTCCCTTCTGACCAAATGAACTCATGTGAGGCAGGCCTTCGGGTTGCCTTTGAGTCCATGAATCCAGCAAGGCCTTCTTGCTTCACAAAAAGGTACTCACAATTTTTTTGAAGAGCGGCCCTTGGTGAAATTTCATTCAAAGATGAGTTATCTAAGGCGAGCAAACTCCAGGACTGATTGTCGAGGTAGAACTCGGTTTTATTAATCCGCCTTTCTTTGAAGCTTGCCCCAGACCAAAAATGAAGTTGCACTGGATCCCACATCGCGAGGATAAATTTTCGCAGTTCACTAATATGATGCTTCCACTCTCTATTACGGTTAATTCTTGTAAAGTGGGTGAAGGCCACGTAAGCATCGAGATTATGCTCAAGTGCCGCTACGTCAGTTTCATTAAACGCTGTGGACTCCACATCATTGGGCGCAAACACCAAGGCCTGGAGCTTTTTCCCAGTCACTTCTATGGGAATGATTTGAGTTTCTAAATAACTTAAAATCTTATGATTGAACTCGAGAAATTCCTTTGACCTAAACCGGTGCTGGTAGTGTGTTGCGGCCAGAGCAACCCAGGCCATAGCGCCGGATATTCTTTTATCACCTTCATCTGGGTAAGGGGACGTACCATCAAGATAGTAAGAAAAATAGAGTGAGCCATCCCTGAGTTGTAGACTCTTCAGTCCGGAGAGTAGCCTTTGAGCGGACTTCTGGTCGTCTTCGCGAGTATAAGCAATAACCGCAAGGGCCTGGTCGTAAATGTAGCTCTGCGAGTGATTAGCGAAGCTTTTTATTAAAGAACCTTTACCGTTAGGAAGATCTTTAAGCCTCGAACTTAAATTTTTAATTAGTACTTGGTTTGTCACCGCACTTAATTGAAAAGTTGCGACAAGACCCAAGACAATGAGTACAGTTCTCACCATGAGGTAATGACCTCTCCCAGCATATGGTTATTTTTTTATTCCTGATAAGTATCGTCAGGAATAAGTAGTAACTTGAGTTTTTCTGTCGGGATTGTAGGTTTTTTAAGGGGTTATAAGATTTTTAAAGAAACGAGAATTCTCTGAAAGTGTAGTGAGATAAGGGGTGATATCGATTTTCAAGTTAGTAGGTATTTTATCTAAAGGGTAAATGTGTTCTTCGGGAACGTAGCGAAAGGTGAAGTTTATTCTTCGAGTTTGAAAGCCTTCGATTGATGGACCAATGAGCTCTTTCTTTTTATCCTCAACCCTCTGGACTCTGTGAAAGACTTTCGATTTCCACTTGTCCCCACCGAAGATTTGAAGTGAGGAGTCTTCGAGCCACTGAGAATAGACTATGTTATCCTCGCCCAAAGTTGATTTCCCCTGAACAAACTGAAAAAAAGCTCTTTCTCCAAATGAGATTGATCCAACTGGCCCGGGCTCAAAATCTTTATGCTCTCCTACGCGAGCTCGATCCACCCATTTTCCATCCTCTAGTTTGTTTCCATAGAAATTAATCAAACACGTATTGAGTTTCCATTTTTCAGGGAAAAAACTCTTCGGAAATCTTTTTTTTGCTATGAATTCTATCCGATCAACAATTTTTTGAAGTTGAACCGGATAGGGTTCTGCCTTGATACAACGATACAGTGTTCCTTTAGGAGGATGGTAATAGTCAAGGCAAGCGAACTGCCAGTTCCCAAGCCAGTAAACAGGACGTAAAAGCGGTCTTTGCTGATCGCCCTCAGGTGGAGGATTACTTTCTGAAAATCTCATCTCCCAAAGTGGGTGGAGAGTCCCCAGCCAGTCGAGGAGTTGGGCCTTCTCCTTCCGATCGATAAATGGAAACTGGTAAAAAAGACCCAGTGGAGTCGTATTGTTCTTCATATGGTTGGTTCAAAGGTACACTTTTGAGCTTTTAGGAGTCAAACACCTTGTAAAAAGGTTCTAGTTCTCTTGAGATCTACACCCCCGCAAGGTAGTCTTAAGCGCATGAAAGTACAATTAGCTTCGGTCCAAGATATCTTCCAGATTTCTCAACTCTATTTTGATGTTTATCAGGGGACATATCCTGATCCTTTGATGAAGGACTTTAGCCTGATAAGGAATTTTATCCAGTCTAATACAGGGTTCTGGTTTGTGACAAAAAACGAATCCGGTGACGTGATTGCATCAGTGCTCATGGCCTATGATAAAGAAAATTATATCGCGAAAGCTTTTGGTGCCGTTGTTCGAAATGAATTTCGAGGTCAAGGTATAATGGAGGAACTCCTTCAGTATGGAATTGATTTCATTCGCGAGAAGACTGAGGGTGTTTGTGTTATTTATTCAACAACAAGAACGGTCAATGAAGCTGCCCAAACTCTTACTGAAAAATTAGGTTTTAAAAAAATTGGGATTTTTCCTAATGCCCACAGAACCAATGATTATGAGACTCACTGTCTAGCGGCCATCATTTACCCATCTGCTTTAGAGAAAAGGCACACGGATTATAAGCTTCACCATGAGTTGCATTCTCTTTATCAAATCGTTCAAAATGAAGTTGGTCTGGTTCCTCTTGAAACCATTGTGCCAGACAAACCAAGTAAAGTGTTATTTCATCCGGGAGATTTAGAGGTCGTAAAATCTCCGAAATTCGTGGACTACCGTTACAGCTATTTAAAAACAGAAAAGATGCTTGAGTTTGAATTCTTTCCTTTTCATCAACCGAATCTTGTTATTATTTCTCCGGATCAAAACATTGAACTTTTTTGTCACCTCTCAAGCTTGGACGGCTATTGCGTGATCGTTGGTGGAAAAATGCCATCGAACCTTGATTTCTCTGAGCTCTTTTTAAATGCGAATAGATTACTTCGAGACGCTGGTGCAAGATACATCGAAGTGATTGTCCGTGCGGATAAACCTAAAATTCTCGAAAGCATCATGAAAGCAAAATTCATCCCTTGCGGTTTCTTTCCTGCCTTTCAAAAAATCGGCGACAAACGGCATGACTTCCTTGTCTTTAGCCGCTCATTTGAAATCTTTGATTTTCAAAATGTGAAGTTAAAAGGTCAAAACCAGATCTATCTTGAAGAATACTTTAAAGCGTGGAAGCGTATGTCTCTTAACCCTAAGCTCCTCCAACTATGAAAGCTACTGACGCTCTTTTAAATTCAGATCCTTTCGAATTTTCAGAGTCTTCCCAAAGGCTTTTCATCAATAGTTTTATTGAAAACGCCACTCATCACTACAACAAGCACCTTTTCACAAAAAGACTATGGGATAAATTCGGATTTCATCCAACCCAAATTAAAACTGAAGCCGATTTGGCGCTAGTCCCTGGGACCATGGTGCACTTATTTAAAGAGCACGAATTAAGAACTGCGGACTTAAAAGATATTGTCTTGACTCTCACAAGTTCTGGAACTGGTGGTCAAAAATCCCAGCAGTTTTTGGATCAAGAAAGCTTGGATAACGTTAAGAAACTTGCCTTTACCATTCACCGCTCACTTGGGATGGCGAGTGAAAAAGAATACAACTATCTTTGTTTTACCTATGATCCTAAAGTGGCCGATGACCTTGGAACAGCGTTTACTGATGAGTTGCTGACAAACTTTACGGGAAAACGGGAAATCTATTACGCCATTCAATGGGACAGTCAGAAAAAAGAATTCAAATTAAATGAAGAAGGAGTCGTTGAAACTCTTAAGAGATTTTCGAAGTCGGATGCATCGACTAGAATTCTTGGTTTTCCAGCACTGCTCTTTGAGATAATTGAAAAGTACGACATTCATTTAAATCTTGGTTCCGACTCTTGGCTGCAAACCGGTGGTGGCTGGAAAGGAAAGGCCGATAAAGAGATTCCAAAAAAAGAATTTAGAAAATTTATTTTTGAGCGTCTCGGAATCCCTGAGAAAAATCAAAGAGACTTATTCGGAATGGTCGAGCATGGAATTCCGTATGTTGATTGTGAGAAAGGACATCTTCACATCCCGAACTATTCACGAGTTTTTATCAGGTCCCCGCATGATTTAAGTCTTATAAAAAAAGGAGAAAGAGGATTAGTACATTTCCTCTGCTCTTTCAATTTTAGTTATCCTGCACCGAGTTTGTTAACGACAGACTATGGTCGTTTAGGGACTTGTGATTGCGGTCTAGGTGGAGACACATTAATTCTTGAGGGAAGGGCCGGAGTTTCAAAACATAAAGGGTGCGCTTTGAAGGCACTCGAGCTTTTGGAGAAGTAATGTATTGGTTTGGAGAAACACTAAATTTTGAGGCAAACTGGCAGGAGAGCGCCTACTGGGTATCTTTGCAATCAAAACGAAAAGAACTCTATCAAACGAAGCTTGATGATATTTTAGATCTTTTGGATGCATTCTCGAAAGAATCATTCGTTGATGCTCTTCCGGACCTCATTTTAGAGTCTGGATTTTCGGAAGAAGAAACTAAAAAAACACTGAGTCTTCTTCCAGGTCTTCTTAAGCGTGAAAGTTTAGAAAAAAGAATTCAAGCTGAGTTCACTAAAAAAGAGATCCTAGATAAGTTTGTGAAAATTCCCTATGCCTCTTACAAAACAAAAGCAGTGCCTAAGGGAATTTTACTCCATGTCACTGCTGGAAATGTTTTTCTCAGTTCTATTGACTCTTTGATCATGGGGTTCATCACAAAAAATCTCTCGATCGTTAAAGTCAGCGGACAAAATAAATTTTTTCCGGTTTATTTCGCAGAAAAACTTAGAAAATTTGATAAGAAAAAAATTCTTTCAGATAAATTCGCTGTTCTGTACTGGAAAGGTGGCGATAAATGTGCTGAAACCTTTATTAAATCGAGAGTGAACGCGATTGTTGCCTGGGGTGGGGAGGAGATGATTTCTTCTTACCAAGAAAGTCTTCCTAAGCATGTAAAGCTGCTTGATTTTGGTCCTAAAATTTCTATCCAAGTTATCACTAAAAATGGGTTGCAGAATAAAAATCTGAAAATTGTGGCCGAAAAAATTGTGGCCGATATCACTCCGTGGGATCAGTCGGCCTGTGCTTCTCCACAGAACCTCTACATCGAAGAAGGGATTGATGAGAAAGTGTTGATAAAGTCCTTGGATGAAGCTTTTCTTCAATCTCCAGCAAGAGGGGAGATTGGCTCTGACGAAGCCACGGAGATCTTAAAAGAAGTTTACCGGGGACTTTACTCTGAGTTAATGGAAGGTGGACAAGTTGCCCATGGGCCCCATCATTTGATTCATTTAGAAGGTAGTAAACTACTCAGGCCTTCTCCTCTTCATCGAAGTCTCATTTTGAAAAGGTTCACGAATGCAGAAGATCTTCTGAATTTGTTAGAACCATTCTCATACTACCTTCAGTCATGCTCGTATCTTTTGAATGAGACTGAAAAAGAAGATTACCTCACAACTCTCGCTCTCACTGGTATCAAGAGATTCGCTCCGCTGGGAACAATCACTTGGGGGATGGAAGGTGCTCCTCACGACGGACGTTTTGTTTTGCGAGAACTTGTGAGTTTCATTGGAGATGAGTTCCGGGCCCAGAGTTATGGAGAAGAAATTGATTCTGTCAGTAATGCAGCAACTTTGAAATCATTTTTCAATTCGGCCTCTCATCCTGCGGGCTATATTTTTTCTTCAGGCGGAACAACCGGAGAGCCTAAGTTTCTTCACTTTAGTTATGAAGAATTCGATTTTATGAGTGATATGCTTGCTGAGAATCTGAAAGCTCAGGGAGTTCGGTCTGGTATGACGGTGGCCAATCTTTTTGTCGCCGGTAATCTTTGGTCATCATTTTTATGTGTGGAAAAAGCGCTAGAGAAAATTGGTGCGGTTCAACTTCCAATTGGTGGGATGTGCTCCAACGAAAATATCATGATGTACCTGAAGAAGTTTAAGCCTCAAGTTGTCATGGGGATACCTTCGATGCTGATCTTGAACGCTGAGTATTTTGTTTCACAAAATGAGAAGCTTCACATTCCTATGGTCTTTTATGCAGGTGAGGCGTTGTCAGAAATCCGCCGTGAGTATCTTGAAAAAAACTGGGGCACAGAATTTTTTGGTTCAGCAGGGTATGCTTCTGTGGATGCGGGCGTGATCGGTTATCAATGCCGTGACTGCGGTCCGGGTGAGCATCATGTTTTCAGCGATCTTATTGATTTAAATATTGTTGAGGATGAAGCGATTGTGACTTCGCTAGCGCGAACATCAATGCCAATTAAGAACTACCGAACCGGGGATCGAATCAAATGGATTGATGATTGTAAGTGTGGCCGATCTGATAAGCGGTTTAAACTTTTAGGTCGAATTGATAATGTCATGCAAATTTGGTCATGCCGGATGCTCACAACCGATGTTGAAGCAGCGATGAATGACAATCAAATCATTACTTTTCAGTTGAAGATTTCTGAGACTCGTGAAGCGAACCTTGTGAGAGAAAAGCTCACCATGTTGATTGAAAACACTGGACTGGAAATCGATCAGGAAAAGTTACTTCAGGATATTTATAATCGCTCACGAGATGTAAAAGACACGATCAGCTTTACGGAGTTTAAAAAGGATATTGTCGTTGAGATTGTAAGCGAAGGTGCTATCCCAAGAAATGCCCGGACTGGGAAAATGAGTCTCTTTTTAGATGAGAGACGCTAAATCTTGTCCCATAACTCTAGTAATGCATTTGGGATCGGTGATTTTTCCCATTCGAGATCAAAGCGTTTAACAAGTTCTTGGTTCATCTCATTTTCTTCCGGATGAAGCTCTTCTCTTTGCTGCAATAATTCTTTTTCTGAATAGCAATACTCAGAGGCTTTAAGTTCAGCGTGGTGTGAATCAAAGGCCAGGCAGCCGTATGGCTTAATCGGTCTTGGTAACGGACAACCAAGTTCCATGTGTCCAAAAAAGGGACAGGTATAAGTTTTTCTTAAATAAGATCTCCGCGCGTTCTTATACTTGGGTTCCAAACGATAGCTAGACACGGCCTCGTTAAGTTTTACTTTTAAATCATCTGTTAAAAGATGCTCGTCCTTTAGGTAGCTGATGAGCTCAAAAGCCTCAAGTGGTGTGAGAAGCATAGAATTGGCCTCAAAGGTACAGCAGGTTCCTGAGCAGCCAAGGCACCCCATACCTTTTGACTCAAGAGTGTCCATTTTTTCGATTAATACTTCTCGGCGATTTTGCTTTTGCATAATGCGGAACTTAGAGGAGTGGTGAATGTCAGTCAAGTGCCAGTGATAATTGGATTAACGCTAAGCGTGTAACTGGTGGATATTTATGTGATTCAGATTTACTAAAAAGATCAGATTTAGTACATAATCCTATACATTTTTATTTCTGAACTATTAGGGAGATCAGCATGATGGAATCTTGGTTGAGCACGTGGATTAAAACTCCAGTGATCTTTGGTGTGGTGGCACTTGTTGTCGCTGCTTATTTCTATTTCAAAGTGATGAAATTAGGAAAAGGAACTGAAACTATGGAGCGCATCGCGGGCTACATCCGTGAAGGTGCCATGGCCTTCTTATTCACTCAGTATAAAACTCTCGCTGTTTTCGGCGCAGTTGTCGCTGTTTTGATTGGGATTTCGCTTGGTAAGGTTGCCGCAGCATCTTTCGTACTTGGTGCTTTCCTTTCACTTCTTGCCGGATTCATCGGTATGAAGGCCGCAACTTACGCAAACGTAAAAACAACTCAAGCTGCTAGATCTGGTGTAAAAGCATCAGCACTTCTTACTGCCCTTGATGGTGGTGCGGTTATGGGCCTTTCAGTTGCTGGTTTAGGTGCTATCGGCCTTGGAACCCTTTACATTTGTTTTAGAGAATCTGCTGAACTTTCTCCCATCCTTCACTCATTCGCAGTTGGTGCTTCATCTATCGCGCTTTTCGCTCGTATCGGTGGTGGTATTTATACTAAAGCGGCCGACGTAGGTTCAGATATTGCTGGTAAAGTAATCGAAAACATTCCTGAAGATGACCCACGTAACCCAGGTGTGATTGCAGATAACGTTGGTGATAACGTAGGTGACGTTGCTGGTATGGGAGCAGATATTTATGAGTCAATGGTTGCTGCAATCGTTGCAGCGATGGCCATCGGTTTAACTTCTTCTGAACTCCCAACTCTTCTTGCAAATGCTGATGCTGAAGTAAACAAAACTGTCATTGTTGGCCTTCCGCTTGTCCTTTCAGGTGTTGGTCTCGCAGTTTCAATCATATGTATTTTCATCGCTCGAATGATGACAAATATGGATCCAGCAAAAGTTTTACGTGGAGCTTTGATCCTTCCTCCAATTGTTCTTGCGATTGCTTCATACGTGATCATGAGCTACCTTGGTATCACTCAATCAGTAACTGCCGTTATGACGATTGGTGCGATCGGTGGAACAATCATCGGTCTCATTACTGATTACTATACTGGAATTTTTAGACCAGTGGCCCGTATCGCTGAGGCCGCAAAAACTGGTGCTGGTACGAACGTTATTCAAGGTCTTGCTGTAGGTATGGAATCAACTGCAATCCCAATGATCGTAGTTGCTGTTGTTGCTTACCTCGCTAATAAGTATCTTGGTCTTTATGGTATCGCGCTTTCAGCAGTTGGTATGCTTGGTGGTACTGCAGTTGTTATGACTGTTGATGCTTACGGTCCAATCTCTGATAATGCTGGTGGTATTTCTGAAATGTCTGGTCTAGGTCCTGAAGTTCGTGCGATTACTGACGAATTAGATATGGTTGGTAATACAACTGCTGCTATCGGGAAAGGTTATGCTATCGGATCTGCGATCCTTACAGTGCTTGCTCTTTTCTCTGCTTATAATATTGAAATCAACCACGTACGTTCATTGAACGGTCTTGGCGCTGTTGAACTCGTTCTTACAGATCCGAAGATCCTCATCGGAATTCTTCTTGGTTCTATTCTTCCATTCCTTGTTGGTTCTTCAACAATGCTTGCTGTAGGTAAAGCTGCTGGCGCTATCGTTGTAGAAATTGGTCGTCAATTCAGAGAGATCCCAGGTCTTTTAGAACTTAAAGCTGAACCTGAGCCGAAGAAAATTGTAGATATTGCAACTAAAGCTGCAATGAAAGAAATGATCTTCCCAGGTTGTATTGCTATCGTTGCTCCAGTGCTTGTTGGTTTCTTCATGGGTCCAGCATCTCTTGCTGGTCTTCTTGCTGGTTCACTAGCTGTTGGTGCTACAATGTCACTTTTCATGGCCAACGCTGGTGGTGCTTGGGATAACGCTAAAAAGTATATCGAAAAAGGTAAACTTGCTGGCGAGAAGAAAGGAACAGATACTCATAAAGCTGCAGTTGTTGGTGATATGGTTGGAGATCCGTTTAAAGATACATCTGGTCCAGGGATTGCGATCTTGATCAAGGTGATGTCGGTAGTGTCTCTCTTAATCGCTCCTTTGATTGCACTTCTTTAATTAGAAGCGAATTGTAAATAATAAGAACCCTCTTAAGGTTAAAAACTTTAAGAGGGTTTTTTTATGGGCCGAAAAGAACTTCTAACTGCAAAAAAATGAATGGGGTTCTTCTGAATGACCACTGCTTCGGGAAATCAATTCCGGGTAAAACATCTAAGAAGATCCAGTTGCGATGAAGATTTCTCCGGTAATTGACTGAGACCCTGTAATTCCCTAAAAACCAAACACCTTCTTGAATAATTGACTGCATGGTGACGCCGTAGTTGAACGCATCATCATCAGAAACTCGATGCAGGAGTGTCGGGCCATGAATCGTGTTAAAATTCTTTTTTAAAATCTGCCACTGCTTATTATTCACGAAACGAAAGATAAGATTTTCATTAAAGCTGTAGTCGGAATCGAATGAGGTTTCTTCAACGAGCCCACTGGCATCAGTTATGTAAGTAAGCTGTTCAACAAAGCGATGAATAAATTTGTTAGTTTCAAAACTCCGTCTGGCCCTGGTCCTTGCCACGAGCTTTGGGGGAATCGCAACACTCACTCCTAGATCGGAGTTAAACACCCAGTTCTTATTGACGTCGTTTTGATTCGCTTTCTTAATCTTTTCCTCAGTGGTCAACTTCTCTTTTGCCTCATCTTCATTCTGGTTCTTTTTCTTGAAAAATTTGTCCTTAAATTTTTGTTCCAAATAAGGAAGCCTTAAGTTGAATCGGTATTGGTTACTTTGAATTGGTATAGATCTTTCTCGAACCTCAAAGCGTGATCTGATTCGAAGCCGACTTCTTCCTAACTCGTCGTCTGCTCTTTCTGTCGCGAAGAAGGAGTCAAGGCGGTTTGCTGCGGAATTTGTGCTCCCGATGATGAAGTCTTTCGCATCATCTAAAAAGTTTAAGTCAGAGTAATCTTTCTCTTCGGCCGGTGAGGCCAGTGCTTGCAAATTAAGAAATAGAAAAAAAAGGAGAATAAGACAATTCATGAACTTATCTTATCAGCTATTTATGAGGTGCCAATTTTTCATGTCAAAAAAAGTATGATCCTGGAGGAGAAGAAATAAATAAAGACCAGAATTTATTCAAAAAAATGAATTCTTTTAATTCTTCATTTGTGTCAGGGATTAGAATTTCATGGTTTGAATATAATGATCCATGGGGGGATATCATGAGTAAGAAAAAAATTGTCATCTTATCGACATTTCTTCTGGGGGCTACGACCTTTTCCGCATTCTGGGGCTATCAGCAATCAAAAAAAATGAGCTTTAGAAGTCCAACTGACGATGCTTTACTCGCTTTGATTAAAAATGACCAGAAAGCTTTTGAAGGGTTTGTGTCAGCTGGTGGAAACGTACATGATCTGCTTCCTTTAATAGACGGGAAATCGTATACGGTGGCCGAGGGGATTGCTTATTTCGAAAGAACGAGCTTTGCTAATTATTTGCACTCTAAAAAAATTAACTATATCTCTCAGGATGAGAAAAAAGAATTCGATATCATGACTCTTTCGATTACAAAAAATAGTCCGGAACTTTTAAAACAACTTAGTTTGGAGAAACCTAAGTACTCTATGGCCTATGGGACTAAAGGCTGGACACTCATTCATATGGCCAGTGCTCAGTGTTCATATCGCTTGATGGAGATCCTTGAAAAAGAAGGGAAGCTCACATGGAACTTGAAAGCTAAAGATGGATCAACTCCGCTTACTCTCGCTGCCGAGTATGACTGTCTTCCGATTCTCTCATATTGGAAAAAATCAGGTGCAGACTTTAAAATGAAAGACGGAAGAGGGATGTCTGCGCTCGCTATAATAAGGCAGAAAAAAGACGCAGCCTTCATGGCCTTTGCTGATTCATTTGAATCAAGAAAGATTGCTTCAGTAGGAGTTGTGGCCAAAGCTGAGCCTAACTTTTATAAGAAACGTCAGATCCCTAAGGATCAGATTGTGGACCATGCAGCGATGATTGAGCCCAATGATCGACCTCTTGAGGCCACTGAGACTTCTGAATACTCGGAGTTCGCAGACTAAGAGAAGTTGATTTGATACCAAAATTAGTTGAGCAATTGAATTTTGGTATCAAATCTAAGACCTCCTCAACGAGGTCTTGATAAAATTACTTTTAGCACTAAAATATTGGTTAAAAGAGGAGGCGACATGGAAGTTGTCCGGAGATCGAATTCAGAAATAGAAAAAGAACTTGGAACAGTTGCGTACTTCATTAGAAAGAGAAGAAAGGAAATTGGCCACACACAAGAGCAGCTTGCAAAGAATTCAGGTGTCGGTCTAGCATTTCTGAAAAGACTTGAAGGAGGAGATGAGAACCTTCACCTCGCTAAAGTTCTTCAAGTCTTACGCTATTTGAAAGCAGATCTTTTTCCTAAAGAGTATCAGTAGTAGGTCCAGCACTTTTCTTACGGTAGCGCATGTTTAACATTTCTACCGTAAGAGAGAAGGCCATCGCAAAATAGACATAACCTTTAGAGATATGGGCACCCATACCCTCTGCTACGAGCATCACTCCAATAAGGAGTAAGAATGTGAGAGCTAGGATTTTTATCGTTGGGTGCCTATCAACGAAAGCACTGATTTTACCAGCTGATGCGAGCATAATGACCATTGAAATAAGCATCGCCACAACCATGATAGAAATTTGGTTGGCCATTCCAACTGCCGTGATCACTGAATCGAGAGAGAAGACGATATCAAGCACGAGGATCTGTGCGAGCATCATTCCTGGGCTAACTTTTTTTCCTTTCCCAAGATCTTCTGCCCCATGCAAATGTACTTCCGGATCACCTTCGACTTTATGGTGAATTTCAAATGTAGATTTTCCGATAAGAAATAAACCACCGCCCAAGAGGATGAGATCTCTTCCTGAAAAAGATTTTGTCAGAAGTGTAAAAAGTGGTTCAGTTAATGTCATGATCCAACTGATTGAGAAGAGAAGAAGAACTCTGATCACAAGTGCTAAACCAATTCCAAGATTTCTTGTTTTATTCTGTGATTCCTGAGGAAGTTTTGCGACAAGAATCGCGATGAAAATAATGTTATCGATTCCTAGGACAGTTTCCATCGCTGTCAAGGTGACTAGTGATGTAAGATTTGCAGCAGTTAGTTCAAACATAAAACTCCAATGATCAACAATAATTCAAATTTTCCACAAGTTTCCTCTTGTTGACCATGATATAATGATTGCAGAGGGAATTTTATGAAAATCCTATTAGTTTTTTTTATTTTGAGTTCTTGTGCATCTAGACCCCAGCTGTATCCAAATGAGAAACTGAAGCAATCTGGCAAGGAAGTCGCTCAAGAGGATGTTGATCAGTGTATGGCAGAAGCTGATGACTATCTTAAGAGTTCTAAAGGCAAACAAGTGGCCAAGGGTGCAGGTGCCGGTGCTGCAATAGGTGCGGCAATAGGGACAATTGGTGGTCTCTTCACTGGCAACATCGGAAGAGGCCTCATGCGTGGTAGTGCCATGGGAGCGGCAGGTGGAGCTGTGAGTGGTGGTCTTTCACCAGATCAAATTAAACAACGTTATGTAAACCAGTGCCTCGCTGATAAAGGCTATCAAGTTATTGGATGGGATTAATTTATGAAATACTTACACACAATGGTTCGTGTAAATAACTTAGAAGAGTCGATTAAATTTTATACTGATGTTTTGGGAATGACTCTCATTTCTCACGATGATTACCCTGATGGAGAGTTTACTCTGGCGTTCTTAAGCTTTGGAAAGACTAAAGATGATCCTTGTATTGAGCTTACCTATAATTACGGAAAGCATTCCTATGAACTCGGAAATGCTTTCGGACACATTGCCTTTGGGACAGACAAGATTAAAGAAGTGTGTGAAAAAGTGAAGGGCCTAGGTTACAAAGTGACTCGTGAACCAGGCCCTATGAAACACGGGAAGACGGTAATTGCTTTTATTGAAGACCCAAATGGTTACAAAATAGAGCTTATTGAAAAAACCTAGCTTACTTAGCTAGGTTTGCATAAAATCTTTCTGAAAATCCAATGGCCCCTGAATCTTTGAAGGCCTTCACTCTCTCTTCAGCACTCCATTTTTGCGAAACATCAATAAAGGTATCTTCCCATTCTTGCTTAATCATGACCATCCCGAGATTTTGTTCTAATACTTTTGAAGAGAACCTAAAGAAGGCGAGAGGAATTCTTGTTGTGAGCTCTGCAAGAGAACGACAGTTTTTGAGAGAATTTTTCATATCACTTGCTAGAAAAAATGAGCCATCCATTATTCCGTCGTTTAAGCTACTCCATGTCCGTCCGAGGTCTAAACCAGCCGTAAGAGTTGTATTCGGATGTTTCGTTTTCCACACATCTAAAAGCATGTGATTTCTCAGGTTAGATGAATTAGATAAGCTCCACTCAATGAATTGGTGTGCTACAAACATGGGATTTGATGGCATTGTCCCTGTCCGTAAAATGTATTCTCCATTTTTAGGAATAAACACAGTTGTTCGTTGGATATTTTCTACATCAGTATTTGTACCTAATCGTGCGTAAATATCTTGAACTCTTTTTAGCCTTTTAGTTGATTGCTCATTTAGAGCTCTATAGAGACGGTTATATATTGGTCTTTCGTAATAGAAGTCTTGGCTTAAAGTCGTTGAGTAGTGATTTCTTTGATTGTTAAATCCTGGGGATGTAGCTTGATTCCAAGAATCTTGCACACGAAAGCGATTTGCAAAAATTAAAGATTGAAACTCAGCGTAGTCTGCTAGACTTTTGATTACTGATTCTTGGATACGATGAGATTGATGTGTAAGTAGTGCGTTTCCTAAAAATGCGTTTGTTTCAGAAAGTGTGTCATAGTTGAGTTTATCAACATTTAACAGTGCACTATAGACCTCAGTTCCGAAGTCACGATTTTTAAAGTCTTCTATACTTTTAACTTCAAACTCTGGTCTGTAAAGAAACCCGGTACCATTCTGACTAATACCGTACATTCTACTATTATGAGATGATCCATACATCCCTGGCCAATTCGGATAAGGTTCAAAAATGAATCCTAGTTCACGAGTTTCAGAATCGATTTGATGACACGAGACGCAGGATCGTGGATTTCTTTCCACACGAACTTGCTCATTCTGACTTTTGTCAGGAAAAGTAATCTTAATAAACTGGAGTGGTCTTCCTCCGTAGGTTTCGATAGCCTCGATAGATTTCTTACCACCTCTATCTGGGAGTTCGCTGAAGGTATAAATCAATCGATAATTCGGATCAAATGCTATGACTCGAGGTGATTCAAGAGAAGCAGATTGGATACTTTTTGTATCGTAAACCAAAGCATATTTCTGCCTCCACTCAGGCGGGAGAGATTTAAGATAAGAAGTGATATCTGTGGTAGGATTAGCTTTGGCGAGATCTTCTAGGTGGTCAAAGAATGGAGTTTCAGAAGCAAAGCTAAAAGAGGAAGAAAGAAAAAAAAGTACGAGAGCAAGTCTACTTGTGACCATTTGTAATTCCTGAAAGGTATTAATAAAACGGTTGTACTTTATCGTGCAAAACAAATTAAATCTAGTCGGACTCAGGAGTATTTCGTGTTTCTTAAAGCTTTCATAACGTTCTAAAAGACTGACTCCATAACTAAACCATGAATATTTTACCTGTGGTCAGTCGCTGTACACAGATTGTGTACAAACCGATTGAGAACTTTCTTATTTGTGTTTATCTTTCTGGCATGGAAGCAAGTCTATCAAAAACAACTCACGGTGATTTCCAGAGATTTCTACAAGAGACTCTCGTTCTTCGCTGTAAAAACAATCCAGCGTACTCGCTTCGGGCCTTCGCAAGGCAAATCGGGATTGAGCCCTCTTTTCTCTCAAAATTAATCTCAGGGAAAAGAAAGGCAACTCCAGCGGTGATCAAAAAAATTTCTCTGGTACTCTCTCTCGGTCCATCAGAGCTTGAAGACTTTTTAAATGGCCCCAAAACGGAACTCTCTCCCGAGCAAAGATATCAAAATCTCGCCATGGATCACTTTCTTGTCATTTCGGATTGGTATCACTATGCCATTCTTGAGTTAACGCTAGTGGAAGGCTTTCAATCAAGCCCAGCTTGGATTTCACAAGCTTTGGGAATTAATCCAATACAGGCCAGAGATGCACTAGAGCGTCTTGAGAGGCTTGAAATGCTTCAAAAAGATGAGTCGGGGAATTACTCGAACGCATCCGGAAGCAACACAACAGTAGGTCATGAATTCACAGCTTCTGCTTTTAAAAAACTTCAAAAGCAAATTCTCATGCAAGCGATCGATGCACTAGAGAATGTCCCTTTTGAATTAAGAGATCAGTCCTCCATGACGATGGCGATTGATCCAAGTTTGATTCCAGAAGCAAAAAAGAGACTAAAAGATTTTCGCCGGGAACTCTGTCAGTTTTTAGAAGGAGAAAGCCCTAAGCGAAAAGAAGTCTTTCAGCTCTCACTCTCATTATTTCCAATTACAAAAATTAATCCAAAGGATGAACTATGAAAAAGACTCTCTTCACTTTAGTATTGGCCCTATCGAGCACTATAAGCTTTGGAGGGCAAGAAGGTCACGGAGGAATAGTCCTCAAGTGTGGTGATAAAGTAGAACTCGCGGATTTTTGGGAAGCGAAGCTTCTCCATAAAAAAGATCCAAAATTTGAACTTGTTAGCTCGGAAGAAAATGTCTCTGCGCAAGTCATGCAAGCTTTTAAAAAGTTAGCTTCATTTAGAGCCGCTCAAGAAATTGGGCTCAAGGCCGACGATCTCTTTAAAGTTTATCAAGACATGATCGATAAAGCGCGCCCCATTTCTTCAGATGAAGTTTATTGGCAGTTTAGTGATGACCTGGGGTTATTCAAAAAAATCCCAGCGAACTGTAGCCTTGATAATGTGATCCACTACTTGAGAGATAATTATATTGATAAGCGCGAGGATTACTACGAACAGCTTAGTATGACAGAGAAAGCCGCACTCTGGGTTCATGAGGTTCTTTATAGAAAGCTCAGAGATAATGGCCAAACGACGTCACATGCTGCTCGAAGAATAACAGCATTTCTTTTCTCGAATTTAGAAGATCAAGAAGTGGCTTCGGGGCTAATTTTAGGTTTTTTAAGTCAAGAGACAGTATTCTTTGTTGATCGAAGACTTGCAAGAAATGAAATGAAATTTAAATCCACAGTATTAAAAGATGATTATCGAACTATTTTTCAAGAATTTGATACTGTTTGGAACAATGAAGTCGAGTGCCAAGAATATTCACGTGGGTTGTTTGGCGTAAAGAAAGAGTGTAAAGAGCTTGAAGAAACAAGAAATGATTTTGATAAAGTAAGTGTAAGATATAAATTTTCTAATGCCTCTGGAACTTGGATAAGATTATCAATATCTCTAGATGTTTTCTTTAAAAATCGGGAGCTTAAAAATGAGACATTTTTGATCTCTGGCGAAACTGGTCAAAGAATTAATTCTGTTGGTAACTATCATAGTAAACCAAACTACCTAATGTACTCTAAGTTTTATTATATCCTCTCGGAAGATAAGACTTTTAATTATTTCTACGGAAGAAATTAAAGTTTTTTACAATGGGAAGGTCACTTTATAAGATGATCTTCCCATCTTGAGATCGTAATTTTTTTGAAAAATAGGTCGTAAAACTTAGAATATGAAAATTTATTGTAGGATTTTTTTTGCGATCAGTTAATTCTAATTTTGAAATTCTAATGTGTGTCTTAAAATTTCATTTTTCTTGAGACCTGCTTGCTTAATTAAAACATTATTTGCAGAGACAAAAAAAACTAAGACCTAGAGGTCCAGGAGGTTCAAAGTCGTTATAAGAAAAGTTAGACTGAAAGATAGGGCACTTCCACTTTTTTATATTCTCATATATCTTGTTTGAGGTTCCATAGCCTGGAATTATTCCTGACCATGATGTGTCTTCTTCTTCTTCTTCTTTCCATCCCCAATATCCCGGCCATATAATAAAATCGACTTCACCATCTTGAAAATATTTCCAAGAATCTTCCGTTGCTTCAGCACAAATGAGAACAGCAAATTTTTTATCCCTAATCTTGAAAACTTTTTTGTGTTGTGTTTCGGGAACAGAAAATAAATTCTTCTCAGATTCTGTTAGACCAATTTTGTAAAATTGTTCTGATTCTTTGTCATGAAGATAGAATCCAGAGTTATAGAATTTAGAGTTCTCAATAACTATGGTAGAGAGGACAATAGAAACAGAATTATCTATTGACCACTTTTGAACTTCTTGGAGTAGGGGTGCTAGAAGTTCTCGATTGCAAGAAATAGACTGAGACGAAAAACCAGAGAGAGAGCATTCAGGAAAAAAACTAGATTAGGTTTGTCTACTTCAAGCTCTTTCAGTCTATCCATAATATAGCTAAAGTTTTCTCTTACTGAAATTGAGTTAGGCATTTGTATTGAAGCAATTTTGATCATTTTTAAGTTATAGCATCCATTGAAGTAACAGTCTATGTTAGAGCCTACAGATGGGTAGGCTCTTGGGATAACGTCTAGAACCTACAGTCTCTCACATAAACGAAACCAACAGGAACCATGCTACTATTGCCCGGTCTAACTTCCGGAAGATTTTCTTCAATCACTTCATTGAGAGTTCGACTATCGCGGGAGCGGACTTGTAAGAAAGTCATATAGAGCATTCCTGGAGATATTAGGAAAATGATATTTCTTCCTTTTATAGTAGGTTGAAGTTCTTTACCATTTGAATCATCTTCACTTAAATTAAATCCTTCGAGAACCTTGAGGCTTTCCGCAAGCTTTAGCTTTTCCTTAACTGTGACGGCGACATCAGAGTGTTTAATGTCTAGCATGAGACAATCATTGATTTTTTTCCTTGGTGGAGTACCACCACCGAGGCGATAATTCGGGTAATTAATGTCATAAATTTTAGTTGTCTGAGCGTCGATGTTAAGACTAATAGTTTTTAAATCATCAATTGTTGACCGATTTTGAGCGATTGAAGTGATAGCAAAAAATAAAGTAAAAATAACGAAAATTAATTTCATAAACACCCCTTACTGAATCAGTGAGATTATTCAGTAAGGGGTGTTTAAAACAACGGGATGTATTGGTCTATTTCTATTATTTAATGTGATACATAGGTATTTTACAATAGTTAATGAACCTAAGGCGTTGGGCGAGTCTTTTTTGGTGCTTGTATTGGTCCTGAAGATGAGTTTGCCTCAATTTGAAGAGTAATTTCTTCACCTGATTTAGCTTTGAGCTTTA
>JACCDH010752094.1_pt1 | contig 26510 bp, 28 predicted proteins | sample 7442481 | NCBI WGS metagenome assembly JACCDH01 (sample SAMN15323433, study PRJNA562643) | freshwater metagenome | isolation source: river surface water | place: USA:Blue River Watershed | collected 2017-08-15 | reverse complement strand
GTTTTCAAAAAAACTTCATTTGCCTTGATTATTGTACCATCTGGTTTAAAATAAATAACTGCATAGTTACTATTTATAACTTCGCTTAAAATCTTCTCATTTTTATTTTTAAAAAACATTTGATAAACTCCCCTTTAAAATTTGATTATACATCAAAAAATCTTTTTATTATTAAAATCTTAAGATTTTGATTTTATAACCCTGTATAAAATATCAACAAATAGTATAGAGATAAAAGATATAAAAAACCAGAAAAAGTGGTTTAAAAACTCAGTTTTTGCTTCTTTGTATAGTTCAAAATATATTTTCTCTATATTTGTGTTTATATAAAATATTGCATCATTTTGTAAACTATTATTTACTTTACTTGCCTCTTCATTAAAATATATAGGAACTAATTTTTTAAACCAAAGTGGTGCTATATTTTCATTTTGATTATTTGTAAATGAGCTAATATCTTTTTCAAAACTTATAATCGCACTTGAACTTTTTGTTTCATCAAACTGGTTTGTGGCATCAAAATTTATCACTAAAGATGATAAGTTTCTAAAATTTTTGCTAGGAACAAATGTATATATATCACTACTAGGAGTAATATTTTTATTTATCTCATTTGGAATAGAACCTTCAATAGTCAAAAGCTCTTTTTGTAAATCATCACTTTGTGTAGATAAAATAATTTGTCCTAAACTATCATCTATTTTTATATTTGATATCTCCCAAGATAGAGTTTTATCTAAATTATTTGTAAGCTCTATAAGCTCTTTCTCTTTTATTGAAAAAAGAGCTTTTTGAATAGATATTGATGAAAAGTTGTCATTAAAAACAGAATTTATTGTATTTAATATCTCAATATCTTTAGTTTGTAGATATTTTTTTAAATTCTCTTGAATAAAAAGAGATGTAGTTTTTGTCTCTAGTTGATATTTTGTAAAAATTTGCTCTTTTTGTTTTTCAAAGTTATTTAAAAATGAAAACCCAAATCCTATTAATAAAATAGATATTAAAAAAAAGTAAATTACAAATCTTAACATCTTAAATCACTTCAAAATTGATTTAATATCATCTTCACTTATCTTATCTTGGCTATATTTTACTACTAAAATATTTTCTGTATTATTTATATACCATTCATCGATATTTGAATTATCGTTTAGTTTTCCACTATTTTCAAGTTTGTACTCATTTAAATTTAAATATAAATTTTTTGTTTTTGATGGATTTTTCATTAAAATTATTAAAATAGCCCATAATATACAAATAACAGCAACTGCTAAAGTGAAACTTTCTATCTCATAAGAGTCTAATTTATCTAATAATATACCACCAAAAACTCCACCAACAAATGTTCCTAAATATCCAAAAGAGTTAAATACTCCTAAAACACTACCTCTTTGATGAACTTTTGCAAATTTAGATGTAAGAGATTGCATAATTGGTTCATGCATATTAAAGCCTATAAAAAATAGAACAACACCAATACAAAAGATTATAGAACTACTGCTAAATCCCATTAATAAATAAGATATTATAAATAATAAAATTCCTATAACTAATACTTCTCTATATTTGCCTTTTTTCTCTGCTAAAATTGAAGCTGGTCCCATTGCAAGAAGTCCTAAAACCATAGATGGAATATAAACTTGCCATAAATCTTTTATCTCCCAACTGTATGTTTTTGTAAGAATTATTGGAATAACTAAAAATGCAAAAGTCATTAATGCTTTTTGTAAAAAGTTAGTAATGTGCATTTTATTTATATTTGCATTTCCTAAAACATCTTTTATTCTCAATTTATCATTATATGTATGAGTTATTTTTGGTGGATTTGGTACTTTTTTAACTAATATAAAAATAGCAATCAAAGATAAAATCATAGTAATATAAAAAAGAGCTGGAACACCTGCATATCCACCAATAACTGGACCCAATCCCATAGCAAGTGCAAATGAAATACCAATAAAACCACCCATAATTGCCATGGCTTTTGATCTTTGTTCTTCTTTTACAACATCACTAATCATAGCAGTTACCACTGCACCAATAGCTCCAGCACCTTGTAAAAGTCTTCCTAAAAGAAGAGCCAAAATATCTGTTGCTAGAGCACAAATAAGTGAACCAATAGCAAAAAGTAAAAGACCAGTGATTATTGTGCCTTTTCTCCCTAATTTATCACTCATAATTCCAAAAGGAGTTTGAAAAATAACTTGAGTTAGTGCATAACCACCAACAACAATTCCAACAAGTGTAGCATTTGCACCTTGTAGGCTAAATGCATATACAGAGATAACAGGAAGAACTATAAAAAGTCCAAAAAATCGTAAAGATATAATAAAACTCAAAGGTAAAACTGATTTAATCATACATAATCCTAAATATATTATAATTTGAGTATTGATTATATACTAAGGTTCCTTTTAAATAGGAACTATTTTTTAAAGGCAAAAAATGAATATTATTTTAGCAAGTGCAAATAGAGGTAAAATAGAGGAGTTTAAAAAGCTTCTTCCAAATAACAAAATTATTGCATATAGTGATATTTTAGGAAAATTTGATATTCCTGAAACAGGAGTTACATTTAAAGAGAATGCAATTATAAAAGCAAGTGTAGTAAATGAGAAATTAAAAGCAAAAGGTGAAAAAGATTTTATAGTTATTTCAGATGATTCTGGAATATCACTTCCTATTTTAGATGGAGCACCTGGGGTTTATAGTGCAAGATTTGCAAGTTTAAATGCAAGTGATAAAGAGAATAATGAAAAATTAATCTCAAAATTAAATGAGCTTAATGTAGAAAAAACAGCAGCTTTTTATACAGCTTGCATAGCAATAATATATAAAGATTTCACATATACAGTTCATGGTTTTATGCATGGAATGGCTATAAATAAAGAGTTAGGAACAAATGGTTTTGGATATGATCCACTTTTTATTCCAGATGGTTTTGATAAAACTTTAGGAGAGTTAGATTTTGAAGTAAAGCAAGAGTTTTCACATAGAAATAGGGCACTTAAATTGGCAAAAAAAGTTTTAGAAGTTATTCTTTAACAATTTGTTTAGTTAATCTTATATCAAACTCTTTATTTTGGACACTCAAAAAAAAGAGTTTACTATTTTCATCTCCATATCTTTTTGCAAATATTTTAAATAAATCATCATCTATTTTTATATCTTTTGTATCTTCTAGCTCTGTTTTTAAAATATAATCTTCTAGAAATAAAATATGATTTTTTGCTTGTAAATATAGGTATTTTTGTTTAAAAGCTTCATTTTTTAAAGAGTTTGTTTCCAAAATAAAATTTGCTAAAACAGAAAAAACAACTACTAGAACTAAAGTTATAAAAAGCACATAAGATTTTTTCATAGTCTAATTTTCCATACTTGTTTATAGCTATTTTCTAAAGAGATATTTATAGTTGCTACTTCATTGCTTATATAAATATTAAATTCATTTACATTTTTTAGTAAAATATGATTATCAAAATAGAGTATTTTATTATTCAAACCAAATTTATTTAACTCATTTTTATTTTTTTCAATAAATATTTTTGTATAGTTTAGTTCAAGTTTTGCTAACTCTTTTGAAAGTGATGTTTTATTTAAAATAACTAAATCTTTTACAAGTAAAGTTGAGTATATTATTATAGTTGTTGATATTGCTAGAGTTAATATTAGTTCAAATAAAGAGAAGCTATTTTTCATATTTAAAAACATTTATTTTCTCATTTTTAAAGCTATATTTATCTACTTTTATAATTTCTTTTTTTTCATCTTTTGTGATAGTCAAAAACTCATCTTGCTTTAAAAAATATCTGTAATCTTTTGTAGCAAAACTATTTTCAAGTTCATTTAAACTATTAAAAATTTCTTCATCTTCGTAGCTATTGTAGGGAATCTTTAAAAATCCTCCTACAATTATCATTAGAATTAAAAGACTAACTATTGTCTCAAAAAGAGTTATACTACTTTTGTGCAATATTTTGTGATTTTTGAAATGAGCCTTCAATAGCTTTAATAAAAGCATCTCTTACTCTTCCTTCTTCAAGTTTTGCATATCCAGCAGCTGTTGTTCCACCTGGACTCATTACACTATCTTTTATAATAGCACTATGAGAGTGTTTTAAAAGAGAAGAAGTTCCACTAAAAAGTCCTTGAACTAAGTGTTGAGCTAAATGTCGTTCAAGTCCAACTTTAACAGCTCCATCAGCTATAGCTTCAGCAACTAAAGCTAAAAAAGCAGGTCCAGAAGCTGTAATTGCACTAGCAATATCTAGTTGATTTTCATTATTTACCCAAATAGCTTCACCAATAGATCCAAAAGCTTCAAGAGTTAAATTTTTTATCTCAATATCTCCTGTAGCTGTTGTCATACAGTTTTGTACACTTGCAGCAATATTTGGCATAGTTCTTGCATAGTGTTTTGCACTAATTTGTTTTCTTAAATAATCTAATTTTGTACCAGCTAAAATAGATATTAATGAATTTGCAGTACCTACAAGTCTTATTGAAACACTCTCTAATGCATAGGGTTTTACACAAAAGATTATATTTTTCCCACTAATATCTTCTTTGTCACTTAACTCTTTTATTTGTAATTCAGGGATTTTCTCTTTTATTAGTTTTAATTTATTTAGTTCTCTTCCTATCATCTCAACTTCATGCTCTTTTACAAGCCCAATAGCTAAAGATTGAGCCATAATTCCATTTCCAATAAGTGTTAATTTCATACTCTGCCTTAAAATTATTTTTTAAGATTATAACAAATTTAAGATATAAATCTATGTTTAATTTTAAAAATAAAAAATATATGAAATCTTAAGTTTTTATCAAGTAAAATCAAAATACATAACAAGGAGTTCAAAATGGTAGATAATAGTTTACAAAATAACAATTACGGACTGGGACTTTATAGCAATAACAGTTTACAAAACTCTACGCAAACTGCTGGAAAAACAACTTCTGGGGAAAAAGAGTTAGAACAAGCAAAAGATAATAAGGTAAAAGATAATGAAGCGGTATCTTTATCTAAAAATGTTGAAAAAGCAGTAGATACAAAAAGTATTTCAAAATCAAATGAGTTTGAAAATTTTCAAAATAAAATAAACTCTTTTACAACAGATAATAAAACAATAAAAGATATACAAGAAGATATGAAACTTTTATCTTCAGCAGATGGTGAAGTAGATACAAAAAAAGTAAATGATAGAATAAATCAAAATATCGATAAGCTACAAAACTTGTCACAAGATGAAAAAGATAAGTTAAAAGAGAATCTAAATGGTGTTGATAATATTGTAAATAACAATATAAAAGGGATTCAAGATGCTGCAAAAGAGATGCAAGATTTTATAAAAAACAGATCTTCAAGAGGTGAAGAGAATAAGAATCTTGTTGATGTAAATTATTCTAAAGATTCAATGTTTTTTTCAAAAAACAATGTTTTAAATCTTCAAGGATCATTTGCGAATATTCAAGCAAACTTAAATCAAGATATGATTTCGAAATTGCTAAGATAGAAATCTTTGATACTTTTTTGATAAAAAGCAAAGCCTTCGGCTTTTGCTTTTTATCAATCTCTAATATAAAATCTAATTTTTAATTTACCTCTTTTTTGAACTGATTAATATTTACCAACAAAATCATTAAAAAAGTTAAAAAGTAGATTACAAGAGTACAAAAAACTATATGAAAAAGGTTTTTTATAGTGCTTTAAATTCAAAAATAAAGTATTTTTTAGATAACATATTGCTTTATGCTAGATAATGGAGACAAAAATGTTAAAAAACTTAAAAATCAAAAATCTTTTACTGATTTTTACAGCAGCTATTGTATTTGGTGCTTGTGCATCAAAAAGTGAGCAAGAGTATAACAAACCAGCACTTTATTGGTACAATAAAATGATGATGCAAATAGGAATGAATGATTTAGACGAGGCAGATGATACTTATACATCGCTAGAGAGCGAACATAGAAATTCACCATATATTCCAACAGCTATGCTTATACTTGTAAATGCACATATGGCAGATGAGCAGTATGCTTTGGCAAATTTTTATTTAGATGAATATATTAAAAGATTTAGCTTAAGTAAAGATATTGATTATGCAAGATATATGAAAATTAAAGCAAATTTTATGGGGTTTAAACAACAATTTAGAGATCAACAGCTAATAGATGATACTTTGGCAAATATTATAGATTTTAAATACAAATATCCAAATTCACCATATATGCCACTTGTTGATACTATGAATGCAAGACTTTTTATGGCAAAAGCTTCTATGGATAAAGAGATAGCAGCATTATATGAAAGAAGAGACAAACCAAAAGCAGCAGAACTTTATATGGATAAGGCAAAAAATTCTTGGGTAGATCCAAACGAAATAAAACCAGTAGAAGTACCATTCTACAGAGCAATTTTTGAATAAATATATAAAATGTATAAAATAAGGGAGTTAGAGTAAGATATGCAATTAGAAAATTATGGTAATTTTCCACAAACAATACCATTGATTATAGAAGATGAGATTTTTTTATATCCATTTATGATTACGCCTTTGTTTTTAGAGAATCAAGAAAATATTAAAGCAGTTGAAAATGCAATAGAGTTTAATAGACTTGTAATGATAGCAGTTTCAAAAGCGGGAAAAGAGGGTGTTAGAGAAAAGGATAGTTTTTATGATGTTGGTGTAGTTGGAAATGTTATGAGAAAAATATCTTTACCAGATGGTAAGGTAAAAGTTTTATTTCAAGGTGTTTCAAAGGCAAAAATTATAAATTTTGAACCAACTTCTAGTATATTTGCTACAGTAGATATTCTTGCTGAAGAGACACAAAATGATATTGAGTTGAAATCATTAATAAATATTTTGATTGATAATATAAAAAAACTATCAAGATTAAATAACAAATTTCCAGCTGATTTAATAAAAGCTATAGAAGAGAATGATGTACCAAGCAGAGTTGCTGATTTGGTATCCTCTGTTTTAAAAATAAAAAAAGATGAAGCATATAAGATTTTTTCAAATACAAATTTAGAACAAAGAATTATAGGTATTATTGAGATTGTAAAAAATGAGATAGAGTCATATAAAATACAAAAAGAGATAACTCAAAAAGTAAATTCAAAAATAGAAAAAAGCCATAAAGATTACTTCTTAAAAGAGCAAATAAAAGCTATTCAAAAAGAGTTAGGAGCTGATAATCAAAGAGAGGAAGATATAAAATCTTTCAAAAAGAGATTAAAAGCGAAAAAGTGTTTTATGGGTAAAGAAGCCTATAAAGAGACAAAAAAGCAAATAGAAAAACTAAGCCGAATGAATACAGATTCTCCAGATGCTTCACTTCTTCAGACTTATGTAGAGATGGTTTTAGATATTCCTTTTGGTGAATATTCAGATAGTAAAATATCAGTTTCTAGTGTTGAAAAGCAATTAAATAAAGATCACTACTCTTTAGAAAAAGCAAAAGAGAGAATTGCTGAATATTTTGCTGTAAAGCAGCTTTTAGAGCAAAGAAATATTGAAGATTTAAAATCAAAAGGTACGGTTCTTTGTTTTGTAGGACCTCCAGGAGTTGGTAAAACTTCACTAGCAAATTCAATAGCAAATGCTCTTGCTAGACCACTTGTAAGAGTTGCTTTGGGTGGAATGGAAGATGTAAATGAATTAAGAGGTCATAGACGAACTTATGTTGGAGCAATGCCAGGAAGACTTATTAAAGGTTTAATTGATGCAAAAAAAATGAATCCAGTTATTGTTCTTGATGAGATTGATAAATTAGGAAGTAACCACAGAGGTGACCCTTCTGCTGTTATGTTAGAGATCTTAGATCCAGAACAAAATCATGAGTTCAGGGATTTATATCTTAATTTTCCAGTAGATTTATCACAAGTTATTTTTGTTTCAACTGCAAATGATATTAGAAAAATTCCAGCACCGCTTAAAGATAGAATGGAGTTTATAGAGTTAAATTCTTATACTCCAAATGAAAAATATCATATTGCAAAAGATTATTTAATTCCTCAAGAACTTGAAAAACATGGTCTTAAAAAAGATGAGGTGAGTATAAATAAAGCAACTATTGAGCTAATAATTGCAAAATATACAAGAGAAGCAGGGGTTAGAAATTTAAGAAGAGTCTTCTCAAAGATATTTAGAAAAGTTGTAAAAAAGATATTAGAAGATGAGACTATTGCAAAAGTAACAATTGGAATAAAAGATTTAAAAGAGTATTTAGATAATCCAATTTTTGAGATAGAACCAGCAGATAAAGTAGATGTTGTTGGAGTTTCAAATGGTTTGGCTTGGACAGCTGTTGGTGGGGATATATTAAAAATAGAGGCTATAAAGCTAAAAGGAAAAGGTGATTTAAAAGTAACTGGAAACTTAGGTGATGTTATGAAAGAGTCATCAATTATCTCATATTCTGTTGTAAAACATCTAATAGACAACAAAATTCTAAAAATAGATGAAAAAGATATTCCAAAAACTTTTAAAGAAAAAGATGAAAAAGAGCTAGTTGATTGTAGTGAAATTTATAAAAGATATGATATTCATCTACATATTCCTGAAGGGGCAACTCCAAAAGATGGACCAAGTGCAGGAATAACAATGGCTTTAGCTTTGGCTTCAGTTTTAAGTAATAGAAAAATAAAAGCAGATGTAGCAATGACAGGAGAGCTTACTTTAAGTGGAAAAGTTCTTCCAATTGGTGGTTTAAAAGAGAAATTAATAGCTGCTTATAAAGCAAAAATTAAAAAAGTTCTAATTCCTAAAAAGAATTATGAAAGAGATTTAGATGATATTCCACAAGAGGTAAAAGAGTCTTTAGAAATAAAAGTAGTTGAAAAAATAGAAGATGTTTTAAAAGAGGCTTTAATTTAATGAGTTTTGTATCTAAAAAAGATTTGAGTGCTACAAATGTGATAATTTTTATCACTCTTGTAGCTTATATTATTCAAATAAATATACAAAATGGCTCACTTCTTATGGGATTAAACCTATATTTTTTAGTTGGTGGATTTTATTGGCAACCACTTACATCAATATTTTCTCATGGTGGAATTGCTCACCTTGGAATGAATATGTTTGTTTTATGGCAATTTGGAAATCTTATAGAAAAAGCTAGAGGTAAAAAAAGATTTATAATACTATATTTATTTACAGGTATTTTAACTTCTCTCTTATCGTTTTTATATATTTTTTATATTGATATTCAAGTAAATTTAGTTGGAGCTAGTGGTGCTATATGTGCTATTTTAGGTTATATTGCATATTTTGATAAGTATCAAAGAAATGGAATAATAACTTGGATTTTATTAATCTCAGTTGCACCTCTTTTAATAGGACTTCCAATTGCTTGGTATGCACACTTTATAGGTCTTTTTGTTGGATTTGTATATGCAATTATTGAAAAAAGATTTTTTCCATTAATATCTTATAGATGAAGAAATCAATACTTTTTGTTTGTTTAGGAAATATTTGTCGCTCTCCATTGGCTCATGGTATTGCTCAAGAATATATAAACAAAAATAAACTTGATATTTTAGTAGATAGTGCTGGAACTGGCTCATGGCATATTGGTGAAGCTCCTTGTGAAAATTCAATAAAAGTTGCATTGTTAAATGGTGTTGATATATCTAAACAAAAAGCAAGACAAGTAAAAAAAGATGATTTTCAAAAGTTTGATTTGCTTATTGCACTTGATGATAATAACTTAAAAGATTTGAAAAATTTAGGTTGTAAAAAACCTCTAAAACTCGGAGATTTTGGATATGAAGGAGCTTGTATTCCTGACCCATACTATTTTAAGGATTTTGAAGAGTTTAAAAATGTATATTCTATGATTGAAACATGTGTTATAGCTTTAATTAATAAATCAAAAGAATTTTAAAAAATATTTTAGTAAAGAAGAAAAGATAAAATGTTAGATAAAAAGTATGAAAGATACGTTTTCGCACTTATTATGGGTACAATTATGAGTTTTATAATGAGCTTTATAATCTCATTTATAAATTTAGGATTTATTGATGGTTTTTTTTTAAAGTGGATGGAAGCATTTTTTAAAGCTGCTGTTTGTGCAATTCCTATAATATCAGTTGTTGCACCATTTGTAAAAAAGATTGTTTCAAAAGTGATAAAATAGTAGATAAATTTTAAATGTAATTAAATTTAAAGGTAAGCTATGAAGATTTTGAGTTTTGATTTAAAACTTATAGGATTGATTTTTATAGTTTTACTATTTTTTGCTTCAAACTCAATTTTAGCTAGAATGGCTATTTTTACGCAAAATATTGATGCTTTCTCTTTTACATTTTTAAGAATAATATCTGCTATGGTTATTCTCTTATTTATCTATTTTTATAAAAATAAAAAGATAAAAATTGATTTTAAAAATAACTATATTAGTGGATTTATGTTTTTTTTATATGCAATTTGTTTTTCATACTCATATATAAATATGGCTGCTGGTATTGGAACTTTGATTTTATTTGCAGTTGTTCAACTAACTATGATTATTTTAGCTCTCTTTTTAAATGAGAAATTAACCTTAAAAAAATTTATTGGAATCACTATAGCTTTTGGAGGACTTGTATATCTTTTATATCCAAAAGATGATTTTACAATATCATATTTTCACGCCTTTTTGATGTTTTTATCAGCAATTGGATGGGCAATTTTTAGTGTTCTTGCAAAGAAATCAAAAAATGCAACTTTAAATGCAACAGATAGTTTTGTCAAAGCTTTTATCTTTACAATATTGTTTGCTATTTTTTATCTTTTCTTTTTTGAAAATAGTCTAAAAATAGATTTTCCAACTTTTATAATGGCAATTACTTCAGGTTCAATAACAACTGCTTTTGGAGTATTTATTTGGTATTCAATTTTGCCAAAAATGCAGATTATGACGGCAAGTATAATTCAGTTAATAGTGCCAATAATAGCTATTATTTTAAGTGTTATTTTTCTTAATGAAACTTTTACTTTTGAGCTTTTTATCTCTACTATTATTATACTTTTTGGAATTTTTATAGCTTTATACAAAAAAAGAAAAATTTAATTCATATAAAAATATAAAACTAATGGAATATAAAATAGTGATATAACAGTTGATATAAACAAAGCTACACTCATAATTTGTGGTTTTACATTTAGTAAAGTGGCTACTGTTACAGTATTTCCAGCAAGAGGTACAATAGAAAATAAAAACATAACAGTATATAAACCATCATTTAAAAAGTGAATATAATTTTTGTCTATAAATATAAAGGTTAATATACAAACAGGCCATACAACAAATTTTATAAACATAGCATAAGAGATAAATTTTATATCAAAAGAGCTATCAAATCGAACTTTTTCAAGTCCCATTCCTACAATCATCATACCTAAGATTGTATAAGCACCTTTTATATATTCATTGTAGTTGATAAATATTTCAGGAAGTTTTATTTCGCATAAATTAAATATAACTCCTAAAATAAAAGCGTATAAAACTGGAAGTTTAATAACTTTTAAAAGGCTTTGTTTTGCACTAAAATTACCTTTAGCAGTAATATAATATCCAACAGAGTTTTGATACAAAAGTGAAGCCAAAACAGTAAATATAAAAACATCAACCATATTTGGTTCTAAAAATAGTATTGCAAGTGGAATTCCTATGTTTCCTGTATTTCCTGTTGAAGTACTAAAAGCTAATAAATTTGCACTATTATCGCTATAAACTCTTTTAAAATATGCTAAAAGAGTAAAACTTAAAATTGAACTAAAAATAAAGAAAAATAGTGGTAGAGATAAAGTCGCAGCACTTAAATTTATATTTATAGTTGCAGTAAAAATAATTAGTGGTGATAATAAAAAAAGTAAAATTTTTGCAACAGTTTCTTTGTCACATTTAAGTAGATATGTGCTTAAAAATCCTAAAATAATACTTACATATAAAGGGATAATTTTTCCTAATAGAGTAAAAAAGATAGACAAAATAGGGCCTCAAAATTAATTTTTTGCAATTATATATTATTGAAGCTTTAGATGTAGATACTAAGAGAACTAATATCCTCTTAGTATCTTGAAATTTTAATGTCTTGTTGTGATATTTTTTGAGTTAATTGTTGCAATTAATTTTTTAAGATTTTCTACTTTTTCTTCCTCTTCTTGAATATTATCTTGAGTTTGAAGAGTAAAAATATCCATTTTTTTATCAAGGTAATTTGTAGTAAATTTACCATCTTTAAAATCTTGATCTCTTACAATCTCTCTATGAAGTGGAATATTTGTTGGGAAACCTTCAATATAAAACTCATCTAAAGCTCTTTTTGCTTTTTTAACAGCACCTTCCCAATCAAGTGCCCAAACAATTAGTTTTCCAACCATTGAGTCATAGTTTGCTGGAACTTTGTATCCTGTATAAAGTGCAGAATCAAGTCTAACTCCAGGACCATTTGGTGTAAAATATTTTTCAACAGTACCAACAGAAGGCATAAATCCTTTTAGAGGATTCTCAGCATTTATTCTAAATTCAATACTATAACCTCTAAAGTTAATCTCCTCTTGTAAGAAGATCATTTTACTACCTTCAGCAATTTGAATCATTCTTTGAATAATATCAACTCCAGTAATAGTTTCAGTTACAGGGTGCTCAACTTGAACTCTTGTATTCATCTCGATAAAATAGATATTGTCATCTGGGTCAAGTAAGAATTCAACTGTTCCAACACTTTCGTATCCAAGTTTAAACATAGCTTTTGTAGCGATTCTATAAAGCTCTTTTCTAGCCTCATTGTTTAAAAGTGGTGATGGAGCAATTTCAATAACTTTTTGGTGTCTTCTTTGAATAGAACAATCTCTTTCACCTAAATGAAGAACATTTCCATATTTATCAGCAATAACTTGAATCTCAATATGTCTTGGATTTTCAACATATTTTTCAATAAATGCTTCACCACGACCGAAATATTTTTTTGCTTCATTTGAGGCACTTTCAAATAGTTCTTTAAAGTCTTTTTCTTCTCTTACTATTCTCATTCCTCTTCCACCACCACCAAATGCAGCTTTGATTATAACTGGGAATCCAATTTGTTTTGCAATTTTTGCACCCTCTTCAATATCAATAATTGGCTCATCAGTACCTTCAAGAACTGGAACTCCAACTTTTTTCATAGCCACTTTTGATGCCATTTTATCACCAAAAAGTTCTATATGCTCTGGTTTTGGACCAATAAAAATAATACCATTTGCTTCACAAGCTCTTGCAAAATCAGCATTTTCACTTAAAAATCCATATCCAGGGTGAATTGCATCACAATCAGATTTTTTAGCTATTGATATAATTTTTTCATAGTCTAAATATGCTTGAACAACATCTCCCATAATTGGGTAGCATTCATCTGCTTTTTTTACCCAAAGACCATCTACATCAACTTCAGAGAATACCGCAACACTTTTAATTTCAAGCTCTTTACAAGCTCTAATTATTCTAAGTGCAATCTCTCCTCTATTTGCAATAAGTACTTTATTTATCTTTTTCATATACTCACCTTTTAAAATTTTATATTGTGATTTTAGGGTATTTTTTTGATTTATTCTTCTTAATTTTTGTTAATTTAATAGTTGGATATTGCTAATATTGTTTAATAAAAAAATCTTTAGCTAACAAAACTAAAGATTTTTTAATTTAATTTTTTAATTTATATTACCAAGAAATAGCAGCTCCACTAGCTCCCATAACCTCTTTTGCTTCTTCACTCATCATATGAGGTTCCCAAACAGGTTCAAAAACTAGATTTACTTTTGCTTCATCTACTTCATCAACAGCCATAGCAACATATCTTACTTGTTCAAGTAAACTATCTGCAACTGGACAAGCTGGGCTTGTAAGAGTCATATCTATTTCACAAAATAGATAGTTTTCTCTCTCCTCTAACTCTATATTATAAATAAGTCCTAAACTATAAATATCAACAGGGATTTCAGGGTCATAAACTTTTTTTAAATTCTCTATAATTTTCTCTTTTATTGCATCTTTATTAAAAATTCCACTCATAATTTATCCTTTTGCTTAAGCTTTTAAAGCATACTCTTTTATTTTTTTAATCATTCCAATAACTCCACTTTGTCTATTTGGAGTTATAACTTCGCTTAGTCCTAGATCTTTTACTATATCCATATCAACATTTTTTAACTCTTCTATTGTAGAGTTTGAGAAAATTTCTAAAATAATATAAACTAAACCTTTTACGATTATCGCATCACTAGTGCCTTTAAAAATTAGTTTGTTATCTTTTTTTTCACAAATCAACCAAACCTGTGAAGTACATCCATGTACTAAATTTTCAGGAATTTGGGTTTTTTCATCAAAAGCTGGTAGTTTTTTCCCTAAATCAATAATATATTCATATTTTGCCAACTCTTCATCAAAAAAATCTAAATCCTCTTTTATATTCTCTAATCTTTTTTCTATACTCATTTTTTTAACCCTTCAACATACTTAATGCTTTTTTTAGTGCAACAATAAGCTTATCTATATCTTCAAAATCATTGTAAAATGCAAGGCTTACTCTAATTGTTCCTTTTATCCCAAGTTTTTTCATAATTGGTTGAGCACAATGATGACCAACTCTAAGCGCAACTTTTAATTTATCAAGAAGTATTGAAATATCATCATGCATAATACCTTTGAAGTTAAAACTTCGAGTTCCACTACAATCTTTTAAATCGTTATAAAAAATTATATCAGGAAGTTTTTTTAACTCACTATCAAGATACTCTAAAAGCTCTTTTTTTCTACTTTGTATTGTTTCATATCCAATATTTTCAATATATTTTAAAGCCTCTTTAAAAGCAATCACACCAGCAATATTTTGTGTTCCCGCTTCAAATTTATAAGGTGAATTCAAAAAAGTAGTTCCCTCTTTAAAATCAACACTATTTATAACTGCTCCACCTGTTTGATAAGGTCTAACACTTTCAAAAAACTTCTCTTTTATATAAATAGCTCCAACTCCAGTTGGACCAAAGGTTTTATGTCCTGAGATTGCAAAAAAGTCACAATCAAGCTCTTGTACATCTATTTTAAAGCTACTTAAACTTTGAGCTCCATCAATCATTACTACACAGCCATAATCATGAGCCATAGAGATTATTTTTTTAATATCATGAACTTTACCAAAAGCATTTGTGACATGAGCAACACTTACAAAAGAGTTTGGATTCTTTTTCAAAATCTCTTCAAAATCTTCAAAATCAAAATCTAAGTTTTCGTTACATTTTACAACTTCAAGACCAGAGTTTAAAAATCTTCCTTGCATATGCCAAGGTACAATATTTGCATGATGCTCTAAGCTTGAGATAATAACTGTTTTAAACATATATGCAAAAGATGAAGCTATGAAATTTATACTTTCAGTTACACCTTTTGTAAAAATTATCTCCTCTTTTTTTCTTGCATTTATAAATTTTTGTAAAACTTCTCTTGTATTTTCGAACTCAGTTGTGGCATGAGCAGCATCTCCAAAACCACTTCTATGAGTGTTTGAACAGTATTTTGTGTAGTATTCAACTGTTGCATCAATTACACTTTGTGGTTTTTGAGTTGTAGCTCCACTATCCAAATATACACTGTTTGAATTTGTAAAGTATGGAAAATCTTTTTTATACATCTTATATAAAACTCTCTTTTTTGTACTCTTCTAAGAACTCTTTTATCTTTTCATCTTTTATACTATTTTTTATTGAGTTTTCAAAAGCTTCAAGTAGCATCTCATATGATTTCTCTTTGCTTATACCTCTTGCTTGAAGATATAAAAGCTGCTCTTTATTTAAAGTTCCTGTTGTTGTTCCATGGCTAGCTTCAAGTTCATCTATAAATATTTCTAAGAATGGTTGAGCAAAAATAACTGCATCATCACTTAGAAGTATTGAGTTACAGTTTTGGAAAGCTTTTGAATAAAGTCCAGTTTGTGTAACTATTGATCTGATTTTTACAACTGCTCGACTTTTATCAAGAAGTGAATTTTTATAATTTATATTACTTCTTGAGCTTTGATTGTTGTGAGTTGTTTTTACTAAAGTTGAACTATTTGCACTATTTCTTAGTTTATTTAAACCATTTAACTCATAATTTACTTCTAAGCTGTCAATTTTATTTTCAAAACTATTTACACAAAATCCATCTCCAAACTCAAAGTTTGAGATTTCTAAATTTGATTTATCATCTTGTTTTGCTTTACAAGAGAAGATTAAAGAGTTAGAAATACTTATATCTTGAATTTTTACATATTCTAAAGATGAATTTTTTTCAACTTCTATAGTTCTATTTGCCAAAATTGTTGAGTTATTTAAGTTAGAAGTAAAAACTTCAATAACAGATGCTTTTACTCCCTCTTTTACATTTATTAAAAGATTATTTGTATATAGAGTTTCGCTATTTTTTAACTTATTTACAATAATTAAAGGTTTCTCTAAATTTTCTGATATTGTTAAAACTCTTTTACTGTTATCAAAACTATTTGCTATAGAAAATAGTTTTGAATCATAAACTTCATCATCTTTTATAGATTCTAAATCAAGAGCAAAATCCAAAGTTTTATGCTCTTTAAAATCAAAATCAAAAAGTGAACTGAAATCTATCTTTAAAAACTCTTCTTCTTTTTTTTGTGGAAGATTTATGTTTAAATTAGCTATTTGCATTATTTATTCCTAATGCTTCAAAACCTTTCTCATCTAGTTCTAAAGCTAAACTATAATCTCCAGTTTTAGCTATTTTTCCATCACTTAAAATATGTACAAAATCTGGTTTTATAAGCTCTAAAAGTCTATCATAGTGAGTAATCATAAGAATAGATTTTTTTCCATCAAGCATTGAGTTTATAACATTTGCAACAATTTTAATAGCATCAACATCAAGTCCACTATCTATCTCATCTAGCATTATTAAATCTGGATTTAGCATTAGAAGTTGTACAAGTTCATTTCTTTTTTTCTCTCCACCACTAAAGCCATCATTTAAATCTCTTTGTAATAGTTTTCTATCAATATCAAATTTATTTGTCTCTTCTTTTACAAGTTTTAAAAACTCCATTGCATCTAGTTCATCTTTACCTTCATATGCTCTTTTTGCATTCATAGCAGTTCTTAAAAAATAGCTATTATTTACTCCAGCAACTTCTACAGGACTTTGAAAACTCATAAAAATACCTTCGTTTGCTCTAGTTGTTACATCCATTTGTAGTAAATCTTTCTTTTTAAATGTAACTTTACCACTAGTAACTTCACAGTCATAATGAGCAGCAAGTGTTTTAACTAAAGTAGATTTTCCAGCTCCATTTACACCCATTAAAGCGTGAATTTCACCCTCTTTAATCTCTAAATTTAATCCTTTTAAAATCTCATTTCCATTTATATTAACTTTTAAATCTTCAATTTTTAATAATGTATTTTTTGTACTCATAATTAACCCACACTTCCTTCTAATGAAATATTTAATAACTCTTTTGCTTCAGCAGCAAACTCCATTGGTAACTCTTTTAAAACCTCTTTACAAAAACCATTTACAATCATAGCAATTGCATCTTCTTCATCTATTCCTCTTTGGTTTAGATAAAATAGTTGTTCATCTGAAATTTTTGAAGTTGTTGCTTCATGTTCTATGTTCGCACTACTATTTCTAATCTCATGATATGGATACGTATGTGCTTGGCATTTATGACCAATCAATAAAGAGTCACACTCTGAAATATTTCTTGCATTTACAGCATTCTTTCCAACTCTAACTAATCCTCTGTAGGCATTTATACCTTTCATAGCAGATATACCTTTTGATATAATTGTTGATTTTGTATTTTTACCCAAATGTATCATTTTTGTACCAGTATCTGCTTGTTGAGCTCTTGATGTTAATGCAACAGAGTAAAACTCTCCTACACTATTATCACCTTGTAAAACACATGATGGATATTTCCAAGTGATACTTGAACCTGTTTCTACTTGTGTCCAAGATACTTTTGAGTTATCACCTTTACATAAGGCTCTTTTTGTAACAAAATTTAAGATTCCACCTTTTCCAGTTTCATCACCTGGATACCAGTTTTGAATAGTTGAATATTTTATATGACCATTTTTAAGTGCAACTAATTCAACAACTGCTGCGTGAAGTTGTCTATCGTCTCTACTTGGAGCAGAACAGCCTTCATTATATGAAACATAGCTTCCTTCATCACAAATGATTAAAGTTCTTTCAAACTGTCCAGTATTTAAAGCATTTATTCTAAAATATGTTGATAACTCCATTGGGCATCTTGTATTTTTTGGAATATAAACAAAACTTCCATCTGTAAAAACAGCACTATTTAAACAGGCAAAATAGTTATCAGTTACAGGAACAACGCTTGCTAAATACTCTTTTACAAGTTCTGGAAATCTATGTGCTGCTTCACTAATTGAGCAAAATATAATTCCTAGTTTTTCAAGCTCATCTTGATAAGTTGTTTTAATAGAAACTGAATCAAAAACAGCATCAACAGCAACACCTGCAAGCATTTTTTGCTCTTCAAGTGGAATTCCTAGCTTTTCATAAGTTTTTAAAATCTCAGGATCAACTTCATCCAGAGAGTTTAAAGCTTTTTTTGGTGCTGAATAGTATGCATAATCTTGATAATCTATTTTTGGATATTCTAAATTTGTCCATGTTGGTTCTTCCATCTTTAACCATTTTTCATATGCTTTTAATCTAAAATCTAGTAAAAATTGAGGTTCATCTTTTTTTGCACTAATTGCTCTTATAACATCTTCATTTAAACCTTTTGCAAATGTATCACTTTGAACTAAAGTTTCAAAACCTAATTTATAATCTGTGTTTATAATGTCATGTATTTGTTGATTTTCACTCATGACTTCTCCATAAAATTTATTTGTTTTAATTAAGACTAATATTGTCCGATTTGAATAATATCAAAATAAGTATATAATGTAAAGACATAAATACTAATAAAGTAAAAGGAATTAGTAAAAAAAGTAATTTATTGCCTATTAAATCGTATTTAAAATTAAGATAAAATTTATCCTATTTTAAATAAAATGCAAAAAAATTATTATAAAAATAAAAAAATATTATAAAGTATGGAATGAAAATGAAAAATTATTCAAAAAAAATAGAGGAAAGAATTAACAATCCAAAGAATTTTGGAGAGATAACAAAAGAAGAGGCACGAAGTTTAGGCTGTAAACTAGTTGTTGCAGACTTTGAATCAAATGGAAATGATACTTTAAGAGTATATTTTGCAATTACAAAAGATAAAATAGTTTTTAATGCAAAATTTAAATCATTTGCAACAGGTTTAATAGTTGCTTTAAATGATATGATGATTGAGTTATGTATTGGAAAGAGTATTGAAAAAGTAGCAAATTTGTTTAAAACTGATGTTGAATTTGCTTTAAGAGATGAGCCACAAATACCAGCTCTTAGTATTGAAGAGCTACACAATAGTTTTTTAAATTTTGTGATACTAAAAAAAGTTGCATTAAATTCTGAAAAAAGAGATATGAACGATTTTGATGATGATTATATAGTTTGTGATTGTGCGATAACAAATTTAAAAACTATAAAAGATGCTATCAAAAATTTTGATTTATTAACTATTGAAGATATAGGAAATGTTACAAAAGCTGGAATATTTTGTAAATCTTGTCAAAAAGAGGGTGGACTTGAAGAAAAAGAGATATATTTAAGTGATATTTTGGAACAAACAAGAGCGCAAATAGAAAATGAAAAACAAAAAGATGAGCCATCATATATTAATACAAGTTTTGAAGTTATGACAAAAGAGCAAAAAATAGAGTTGATAGAAGATGTTTTAGATGATGATGTAAGACCAATGCTTGTTATGGATGGTGGAAATATGGAGATTTTAGATATTGTAGAGTCACCTCCTCATCATGATTTATATATTAGATATTTAGGTGCTTGTAGTGGGTGTAGTTCTGGAAGCATGGGAACTTTATATGCAATTGAGTCTATTTTACAAAGTAAAGTAAATGAAAATATTAGAGTTTTACCAATTTAAGATAAAAGATTAGTTATTTTGATACAATAAAATAAACTTTTTTAGGAATATTGATGTTTGCTATATATAACAATGGAACAGTAGGATTTAGAAGTACTAGTGACAATTTATATGCTTTGAAAAATGTTGAAGAGTTAGAATCTGCTAGGTTTGAACCAAAAGAGGGATTGATTCAAAATTTTTCAAATGAATTAAATCAAGAGAAAAAAGATCAATTCCTAAACTCTTATAAAAAAGTTGCTACTTTAGATACTCTGGAGCCAGTTTATAAAGCAAGAGATATTATGACACATGATGTAATATATGCTAGAAATGACTTAACAATTGAAGATATCTACTATTTAATAAAAGATAAGAAAGTATCACAAATTCCAATTACTGGTTTTGGTAAAAAAATTATTGGTATTGTGAACAAAAAAATAATTTTATCTTTACTTATGAATCATTTAGATGATACACAAGCTATTTTAAAAAGAAAAATTGATGATGTTTATTTGCCAGAAGTTTTAACAGCTGATCCAGATTCGGATGTTAGAGATGTTGTTAAAGTAATGCTTGATTTAAAACTAGATGCAATTCCAATAGTTGATGATAGTGATGTTTTAATGGGAATTATATCAAAAACAGATATTTTAAAAGCTGTTGCAAACTTACCAAAACTTCAGCTTTGGTCTTAGTTAAGTTAGATTTTATCTATAAAACTGTTCCATCATCAAAAATAACTTTATCTCTACCTCTATTTTTTGCTTCATAAAGTAGTTCATCAGCCTTTGTTTGAGCATCAACTATAGAGTTATAATTATTTCTAAAAGTAACTCCAGCTGAAAAAGTAATATTTATTTTATGCTCTTTATATATAAAAGTACTATTTAAAAAAGCATTTTTAACTCTTTTTATATATCTTATAACTTCTATTTTATCCCTAAAGTTTATTAATGCAACAAACTCTTCTCCGCCATAACGAGCTACAATATCCTCTTTTCTTATAAGTTCTTTTAATATTTTTGCAAAAGATTTTAAAATTTCATCACCACAAGCATGACCATATTTATCATTTATTTTTTTAAAGTGGTCAATATCGAAAAATACAATTGCAAAATTTGTTTCAAATATAAAAAACTGTTTTTCTGTTTTTTTTGCTTCAACTTCATAAGCTCTTCTATTTAAAACAGAAGTTAAAAAGTCATATAAATTCTCCTCTTTTGTAACTTGAAGTTCTCTTTCAAGCTCTTCAATTTGTTTGTTTATTTGTTTAAATCTATCAATATTTGATGATAAAATTCTATTGTTTTCAAGTAAAGATTCTTCAAGTTTATAAATAGTATTAATCAATCTTTTTTGAACAGCTGTTAGCTCTCTTTTTGAAAAATCAGAAATTTCTAAAGATTCTAAATCTTCTTTTATTTTTTTTATATCTTCATTTGAACTATTGCTATCATTTAATGTTTTATCGTAGTATCTACTCATTAAAGATGTTAGTTTTATAATATCATTTGTTTTCTCTTTTAAAACTATTCTATCGGCTTCTATCCTATTTTTTGCAAAATTTTTTATTTTTAAAATAGACTCTTTTGTTGTTATTTGTATTGGATTTCTAAGACAATCAAGAATAAAATCTTCAATCTCCTCTTTTAATTCAAAATTTACTGAAGGAGCTAAAAGATCACTAAAAGTACCTATTAGTGATTTTAATTCATCATTATTTGCTCTTTTTGATAAAATGGGTATGATTTCAAAAATTGACTCACTACTTAGAACTTTTTTTTCATCATTTGTTAGATTTTTTAGAGCTTCGTTTAGTATGTTTACATCACTATATTCAGTGTTGAAAATTTTTGCTTGTTCTTTAAACTCTAAAAAGTAGTTTTCAGGAGTTGTTGGTAGGTTCTTTTGTCTTAATTTCTCTAGAGTATTTTTTGTAATCTCTTTTAGATTTTCATTCATAAAAGTCCTTTAAATTTTTTTAAAAATATTATATCACTTATGATATAATAAATACTTAATCTTTAAAGGAAAATTTTATGCCAAATACAAATAATCAGATTTTAAAAAATACAAATTCAAAACTATTAGATATATTTAATGCTTCTATAATGTTTGATAAAAAACTATATTCTCAAGATATTAAAGGCTCAATTGCGCACTCTAAAATGTTGGCTTTACAAAATATTATTACAAATGATGAACAAAAAAGTATCGAAAAAGGTCTTTTACAAGTTTTAGAAGAGATAAAAAGTGGTGAATTTGAATTCTCTTTAGAGTATGAAGATATTCATATGGCAGTTGAAAATAGACTTACTCAAATTATAGGAGAAGCTGGTAAAAAAGTTCATACAGCAAGAAGTAGAAATGACCAAGTTTGTACAGATTTTACACTTTATGTACAAGAAAAAACAAAATCTATTCAAAATCAAATAAAAGAGTTAATATCTACCTTTGTTGAAATTGCTTCAAAACATACAACAACAATAATGCCAGGAATGACGCATTTGCAACATGCTCAACCAATTAATTTTGGTTTTCATATGATGGCATATGCAAATATGTTTAAAAGAGATTTTGAAAGATTTGAAAGCTCATATATAAGAAATAACTACTCTCCTCTTGGAAGTGCTGCAATGGCAGGAACTCCACACAATATTGATAGATTTAAAACAGCAGAACTTTTAGGATTTTTGGCTCCAACACAAAATGCTATGGATAGTGTTTCAAATAGAGATTTTGCTTTGGAATTGCTATTTAATATCTCTACAACAATGATGCATGTTAGTCGTATTTCAGAAGAGCTTATTTTATGGAGTTCTTATGAGTTTAGATTTATTCAAATGAGTGATGAGTATGCAACAACAAGTTCTATTATGCCACAAAAGAAAAACCCTGATGTACCAGAACTTTTAAGAGGTAAAACTGGTCGTGTATATGGAAATTTAATCTCACTTTTAACAATTATGAAATCACTTCCACTAGCTTATAACAAAGATACACAAGAGGATAAAGAGGGAGTTTTTGATTCTGTTGAAACTATTGAAATCTCGCTTAATATTTTAAATGAAGTTATAAAAACTATGATTGTAAAAGAAGAAAATATGAAGAGTGCTTGTAAAATAGGACATTTGACAGCTACTGATTTGGCTGATTATTTGGTTGCAAAACAAAATATGCCATTTAGAACAGCTTACTATATTACAAAAGAGGTTGTTCAAAAAGCAAATAGTTTAAATAAAGATATAAGTGAGTTAAATATATCTGAAATTAGAAGTTCAACAAAAGAGCTTGAAAATATAGATGAAGAGATAGTTTCATATTTGAGTTTAGAAAACTCTATGAATAGTAGAAACTCATTTGGTGGAACATCTACAAAACAGACTGAAGTTCAAATTTCTTACTTTAAAGATTGGTTATCAAAGTCTTGATAATAAAAATGTAGTTAATACTACATTTTTATTAGTTATATCTCTTTAATTTTAGCAATCTCATCTCTAAGTCGTATAGCTTCTTCAAAGTTTAAATCAGCTGCTGCTTTTTTCATCTGTTTGTTTAATTCTATTAATATTTTTTTACGTTCACTTGCTGGCATCTTTTCAAGTCGCTGTTTTTTTAGAGCCACTGTATCATACTCTTCAACTTTTAGATTTTGGTCTAGTTTTCTTGTTGTTGATTTTGGAGTTATATTGTTTTCAATATTATATTTTTTCTGAATCTCTCTTCTTCTATTTGTTTCATCAATTGCAAATTGCATAGAAGCTGTAACTCTTTTTGCAAATAATATAACTCTTCCCTCTTCATTTCTTGCAGCTCTTCCTATTGTTTGAATTAGTGAAGTTCTACTTCTTAAAAACCCTTCTTTATCAGCATCTAAAATTGCAACTAGTGAAGTTTCTGGAATATCAAGACCCTCTCTTAAAAGATTTATTCCAATTAATACATCAAAAGTTCCAAGTCTAAGCTCTCTTATTATTTGATTTCTTTCAATTGCATCAATTTCACTATGCATATATTTTACTTTTATTCCTAAATCAGCATAATAGCTAGCAAGCTCTTCAGCCATCTTTTTAGTTAGAACTGTAACTAAAACTCTTTGATTTTTTGCAATTACTTTTTTAATTTCATCGTGAAGTTTTTCTACTTGAAATTCACTATCAATAATATCAATAACTGGATCAAGAAGTCCTGTTGGTCTTATAATTTGTTCTGCAACAGCAGAGCTAAGTTCTAATTCTAACTCATTTGGAGTTGCACTTACAAAGAGATAATTTGGAGCTTTTTTTATAAATTCATCAAATTTTAAAGGTCTATTATCCAAAGCACTTGGAAGTCTAAACCCATACTCAACTAAAACCTCTTTTCTACTTCTATCAGCTGCGTGCATTCCTCTAAATTGTGGTAATGAAACATGAGATTCATCAACAACTAGTAAAAAATCTTTGTCCATTTGAGCAAAATAATCTAATAAAGAGTATGGAGTTTCTCCTGGTTTTTGTCCTGTTAGATGCCTTGCATAGTTTTCAATACCCTTACACATTCCAGTTGCTTCAATCATCTCTAAATCGAATTCAACTCTTTGTTTAAGTCTTTGATACTCCACAAGTTTATTTTCACTTTTAAAATAGTTTAATCTTTCTTCAAGATCTTCTTCTATCTCTTTAACTGCACGTGCAAGATTACCTTGTGTTACAACGAATGGATTAACAGAGTAGATTATTATCTCTTTTAACTCTTTTATTTTTTCATTTGTTAAATATTCATGTTTTGAGATAGTTTCAACTTCATCTCCAAAAAACTCTACTCTGATAAATTCATCTTCATAATATGCAGGAAAAATATCTATTACATCTCCATTTACTCTAAAATCAGCTCTATCAAAAAACTTATCATTTCTTTTATAACCCATTTCTATAAGTTTTAATAAAAACTCTTTTTGAGAATATGAAAATCCAACTTCAACTCTTTGAACCATTGCCTTATACTCAGCTGGATTTCCTAAACCATAATTTGCAGATACAGAAGCAATAACTATAACATCGTCAAAAGAGAGTAAAGAAGCAGTTGCACTTAGTCTTAGTCTTTCTAGTTCATCATTAATTGAGCTATCTTTTTCAATAAATAGATCACTTCTTGGAATATAAGCTTCGGGCTGATAGTAGTCATAGTAAGAGATAAAATATTCAACATGATTATTTGGAAAAAATTGTTTGAATTCACTGTAAAGTTGAGCTGCTAAAGTTTTATTATGGGTCATTATTAAAGTTGGTTTTTGAACCTTTTCAATAACTTTTGCAACAGTAAAAGTCTTTCCGCTTCCAGTAACCCCTAAAAGAGTATTATACTGGTTACCTTCTTCTATACTTTTAGATAAAATTTCAATAGCTTTTGGCTGGTCTCCACTTGGAGAGTATTCACTTATTACTTCAAATTTTGCCATTTATTTTCCTATAAATTTTCATTTAAAAAAGTTTTATTTTTAAATCTTGTAAAACTTTTTTGACAACATAAAGATGGAATATTTATATACTCTTGATTTCCTATTTTATAAGATTTTGCTTGATGATAGTGCCCTTCAATAATAATATCTTCTGTATAATTTTTAACTCTTTTATTTACAAGTTCTTCAAAATAATTTAAATTATGACAAATATTTTTATTTTCTAAAGCTTTTTCTATTTTTTTGCTTATAAAAAAATTTATATCTAAAAAATTTAAAAAATAAAGAAAATAGCTATTTCTTATAATTTTACAATACAAATTGTAGTGCCAATTTATGAAATTGTCACCATGTGAAAGAGCTATTTTTTTATCTTCGTACTTTAAAAGTAAGGGTTGGTTTTCTCTTTTTACAACTTTAATTTTTGGAAATATTTTTGAAAGATTGTAGTCATGATTTCCTTCTAAATAAAATATTTCAAAACTATCTGAAAGAGAATTTAAAAGTTCTATAATATCTTTATTTCTATTTTTAAAATATTTTATTTCATTAGATAAAAAGTCAAAATTATCACCCATCAAAAAAATTTGACTACAAAATATTTCACTATTTTTGATTTTTTCTAAGATAATTTTAAACTCTTGATTTTTTTTATTGTAGTGTGAATCGGCTATAAAAATAGCCTCATCTTTCAAAATAAAACTCAAATTTATAGCTCTAACTCTTTGTAATATACTTTTAAGATTTCAAAAGTTTTAGTTCCACCTGGAAGTGTTGCAATAAATTCATCACCTTCTACTTTCCCCATAAGTTGTTTTGCTAAAGGTGAGTTAAAAGAGATTAACCCTTTTTCTACATTTGATTCAACTCCACCAACTATAGTATAAGTAAATTCATCATCAGTTTCAACATCTACTAAATTTATAGTTGAACCAAAACTAACACGATCATGTGGTAAAGATGATGGATCAACTATTACTGCTTTTGAAATTGTATTACTTAACTCTGCTATTTGAACATCTATAAGTT
>JACCDH011410673.1_pt1 | contig 26514 bp, 25 predicted proteins | sample 7442481 | NCBI WGS metagenome assembly JACCDH01 (sample SAMN15323433, study PRJNA562643) | freshwater metagenome | isolation source: river surface water | place: USA:Blue River Watershed | collected 2017-08-15 | reverse complement strand
CTTGAGTGCTTTGCATTGTTCAATACACCATTCTATCCCAATATTCTTTACCTCTTTGTCATCTTTGGCTGTCATGACCGCATCAACCAAAGCGTCGGGTAAATTGATGAAAAAATGTTTGGGAATGCCCACCAATTGTTTTTTGTTGACCAATGGCTTAATTCCCGGGATGATGGGTACGTTGATGCCAGCTTGAATGCATTTCTCTTGAAAATCAAAGAAAGCTTGATTGTCAAAGAACATTTGCGTGACGATGTAGTCGGCTCCTGCGTCCACTTTTTGCTTTAGATACAACAAGTCGGTGTTTAGGTTGGGCGCTTCAAAGTGTTTTTCGGGATATCCAGCTACGCCAATGCAGAAATTGGTTTTTTCACTGTTTTTTAATTCCGGATCCAGGTACACGCCATGGTTCATTTTATCGATTTGTTTTACCAGTTCTGACGCGTAGGCATGTCCTCCGGGTTCTGCTCTGAAATCAGGTTGACTTTTGATGGGGTCTCCGCGCAGTGCCAAGACATTATCTATTCCCAAGAATTGCAAATCAATCAAGGCATCCTCGGTTTCTTCAGCCGTGAATCCCCCGCAGATGATGTGGGGGATGGTATCGATTTTATATTTCGCACCCAATGCGGCGCAAATGCCCACGGTGCCTGGTCGCTTGCGTGTGATTTTCTTTCTGAGCAATCCATCTCCTTGATCTTGGTACACAAATTCCTCCCTGTGGTAGGTGACATCCACAAAGGCCGGATTAAAGTCCATCAAAACATCCATCGTTTCGCAGATGCTGTCTATGGTATTCCCTTTCAAGGGCGGTAAAATTTCAAAGCTGAAAAGGGTGTCCTTTGCTTTGGCTATGTGTTCTGTAACTTTCATTGTCTTCTTACTCTTTATGTTAGTTCGTTTGTTTGTCTATTCAAAGTAAGTTCTGTTGAGGAAGGGTCGTTTTCAACGTTCTTGTTTCCTTTGATAGTTTTGGTTGCATTTCTTGTAACGCAGAGTGCGCCGAGAATACGCAAAGGGCGCAGAGGCTTTGTGGAAATTGATATTTTATTGTGCTTTTTTGCATTCAGCTAAGTAAATTTTTACATAGGAATATTGCCCAGTAAATCCTTCTTTCTTTGCAGACTTTGCGTATTCTTGGCGCACTCTGCGATAATTAAAAAGTTCATCGCAATAATTTCTGTTTTGTATGTTTTCAATTTACGATCAATTCAATCAACTCACCATCAAATGTCCCAACCAGCGCTCAGCCTCTTCAAAGGCAATGCCTTTTCGTTGTGCATAATCCTGTACTTGGTCTTTTCCCAATTGCGTGATACCAAAGTATTGACTTTCTGGATGGGCGAAGAAGTATCCACTTACTGCGGCGGTAGGATACATCGCTAAACTGTCTGTCAACTGAAGTCCTATTTCTTTATCAGGTTGTAGTATTTGCCAAATCGTTTTTTTCTCCAAGTGGTCAGGACAAGCGGGATATCCTGGAGCAGGTCTAATCCCTTGGTATTTTTCTTTGATCAATTCAGCGTTGGTCAAATGTTCATCCTTTGCATATCCCCAGTGATTTTTTCTAATTTGTTCGTGCAAGTATTCCGTTGTAGCCTCAGCAAATCGATCGGCAACGGCCTTGATCAGTATCTCTAAATAATCGTTCTGTTCTGATTTGATTTCCATCAACCATTCCTCCACACCAATTCCTGCATTTACCGCAAAGCATCCCATGTAATCTGGTTGATCGGGTTGATTGGAAGAGATGAAATCAGCCAAAGCCAAGTTGGGATTTCTTCCTTTTTTGTCTTGCTGTTGCCTTAGCGTATGAAATTTAATGTCTTCTTTTTGTGACAATACAATATCGTCTCCATTTCGGAACACTGGAAAAAGAGACCAAGTGGCTTTGATTTTTATTTTGTTATTTGAAGCTATTTGAGAAATCAATTCCTGTGCGTCGTTAAAGAGTTTTTTGGCTTCGATACCAACAACGGAATCTTCCAAAATTTGAGGGTATGGCCCTGCCAATTGCCATGTTTGAAAGAAAGGTGTCCAATCAATGAATGGTAGAATGGATGATATGTTGACATCAATGGTCTGTTGACCTAAAGTATTGGGTTTGTAAATGACAGGCGCTACTTGCAAAGCATATTTGCGCGATTCCTCAAAGCTGAGCAGGGGATTTTTAATCAAGCTCTTGGCATAATTTTCTCGTACTCTTTGATATTCTGATTTGGTCTCCAATACAAAATGTTCTTTTTGTTCCGAGAGCAAGTGACTGAGGTCTTGTGCAGCTGTTCCAGCATCACGAACATACTTAATGGGTCCATCGTAATGAGGGTCAATCTTTACTGCGGTATGCACCAGTGATGTTGTTGCTCCTCCAATCAAAAGCGGGATATTGAGACCTTCTTGGGTCAATAGTTTGGCCATTTCTGTCATGATTTCCAGCGATGGGGTAATGAGTCCGCTCAATCCAATGACATCAACCTTTTCCGCCTTTGCGCGGGCAATGATTTGTTCATTGGGTACCATCACCCCCATATCAATCACATCGTAACCATTACAGGCCAAAACGACACCAACAATGTTTTTTCCAATGTCATGCACATCACCTTTTACAGTGGCCAACAGGATTTTTTTCTTTGATGTCGATTCTCCATTGTTCTTTTGTTCCAATAAGAGGGGTTCCAAAATGGCCACTGCTTGCTTCATAACGCGGGCAGACTTCACCACTTGGGGCAAGAACATTTTACCACTCCCAAAATATTCACCCACGATGTTCATTCCTGCCATCAATGGTCCTTCAATGATGGCCAACGGAGATGGATATTTTTGTATAGCTTCTTTGATGTCTTCCGCAATGTGTGTAGGAATGCCTTTAATCAATGCATCTGCCAATCGCTCTTCAAGCGGTATGCTTGATCGATCAATCACCTCTATCTCTTTCTGAGCGGTGGGTTTGATTTCTTCTGCCAGTTTGAGTAGTCGCTCTGTGGCATCAGCTCGCCTGTCCAAAACGAGGTCTTCTACAAGTTCGAGTAGGTTTTTTTCTATGTTGTCATAAATGACCAATTGGGCAGGGTTTACGATGCCCATATCCATCCCATTTTTGATGGCATGATACAGGAATACGCTGTGGATGGCCTCTCTTACGGTGTTATTGCCTCTGAAAGAGAATGAAACATTGCTAACACCGCCGGAAACCAAAGCCCCGGGGAGATTATTTTTGATCCAATGCGTGGCTTGAATAAAATCCAGAGCATTTTTTCGGTGCTCTTCCATTCCAGTTCCAATGGGGAAAATATTGGGGTCAAATATGATGTCTTTCGCATCATAGTTTGCTTCTTTTGTCAAAAGCAAATAGGCTCTTGAGCAAATTTCTATGCGGCGTTCCAAAGAATCGGCTTGTCCATTTTCATCAAAGGCCATGACAATGACGGCAGCGCCATATTTTTTTATTTGCTTGGCTTTTTGAAGGAAAGCAGCTTCTCCATCTTTTAAACTAATGGAATTGACCACACATTTACCTTGAACACACTGTAACCCTGCCTCTATCACTTTCCAATCGGAAGAGTCAATCATGATGGGTACTCGGGATATATCGGGCTCTGTAGCAATCAAGTTTAGAAAATGCGTCATCGCTTGAACGCCATCAATCATGGCTTCGTCCATGTTGATGTCTATAATCTGCGCACCATTTTCAATTTGCTCTCGGGCTATGGCCAATGCATCATCCCAACGTTGTTCTTGGATACAACGCAAGAAAACTTTGGATCCGGTGACATTGGTGCGCTCTCCGACATTCACAAAGTTGGAATCTGTGCGGACAATGAGTGGCTCTAAACCGGATAGAATTAGTTTTATTTCATTGTTCATGATGCAGTATTTTGATGTTCAACCAAATGATGAATGGCGCAGATGTGGTCGGGTGTGGTACCACAGCATCCGCCGATGATTTGAACGCCATTGTCTTCTAAGAAGGCATTGATCTTTTTTGCCATGATTTCTGGCGTTTCGTCATATTGTCCCAAAGCATTGGGTAGACCAGCATTGGGATAGGCACTAACAAAGGCTGAGGTGTGTTTTTTCAATTCTTTGACATGAGGGAGCAATTGATCCGCACCTAAGGCACAGTTAAAACCAATACTGAACAATGGTAGATGTGATAAAGAAATCGCAAAGGCAGCTGCAGTTTGTCCGGAGAGTGTTCTACCAGCTGCATCGGTGATGGTTCCACTGGCCATGAGGGCAATGTCACCATTGGGATTTTCTCGAGTAATAGGCGTTAGATTTTTTTTCTCTAGAACATCCAACGCAGCATGAAAGGCCGCTTTGGCGTTGAGGGTGTCGAAAATGGTTTCGATCAAAATGGCATCTACACCAGCATCAATGAGTGCTTCTATTTGCTCAAAGTAGGCAGCGTGCAATTGATTGTAGGTTACCGCACGAAAGGCTGGATTGTTTACATCTGGGGATAGTGAGGTGGTCTTGCTGGTTGGACCCACTGCACCAGCGATGTATTTCTGGTTTTGCTTTCCATGCTTTGAATAATATTGCTCTCTGGCATTTTTGGCACATTGAACAGCAGCGGTATTGACTTCTGCGATACAGTCGGCGAGCGCATAATCATCCATCGAGATTTGTTGGGCATTGAAGGTGTTGGTTTCAACGATGTCCGCTCCAGCTTCGAAGTATTGAAGGTGAATATCTTCAATGATGTCAGGTCGCGTAATGCACAGCAAATCATTGTTGCCTTTTAATGCAATTGAATGGTTTTTGAAACGTTGGCCTCTGAAATCATCTTCCGTGAGCACATGGCGCTGAATCATGGTTCCCATGGCACCATCGAGCGTTAAGGTCTTTTTTGCAATGTCTTGAAATATTCCCATAATAATTGGTTGGCTTATCAATGGGACGAGGAGAAAACCTCTTACTCATCTTTCTCTTGTTTCCAAGAGAAGGAATTGGCACCCTGCATTACCGGGGTTGCCAAGACTTCATAGGGCCATTTCCCTCCGTCTTTCTTGATAAGTAGCGCGAATATAATGCATTAAAGCCAACCAATAATTAAACACATTGAAAATGTGATCAAAGAAATGGCAATTATTTTTTGTAGAAGGGGAAGCGTCACGCTTCCCAATAATTTTTTTCCGAGGATGACTCCCATACTTGAGCACACAATGGCAAAAGTCAATAAAGCTCCATTTTGCTTCAGCGCTTGGACGTTCAGATTTGCTGCATAATTGCTCAATCTTGAGACATCGATAAATGTCGCAATGATGATACCCGTGGCGATGAGTGCATTTTTGGATAAATTCGTCTTGACCAAGAAGGCAGTTCTCAAGGCTCCTTGGTGTCCCGATAGTCCACCAAAAAAACCACTCAAAGCACCTCCCAAGGGCAGCCATTTTTTGTCAAAGGCAGGTCGGACATTTTCAGGGGTCCATTCCATTAATGCAAAAAATAAGAGCAAACAACCAATGGTGATATTGGTAATGTTGGTGGTTGTTTTTGTAAAAGGTACTATAATATCGTGATTTAAATCCGCAATCTGATCAAGCAGCATTGAGCCGAGCCATGCCCCAATAATGGCTGTTGGGGCAAATCGGAGAATAATCTTCCAGTCGATGTGACGATAGAAAAAAGACAGCTTAAATAGGTTATTGAATAGGTGAACAATGGCTGTCAATAAAATGGCCAATTCCAATGGAAAGAAAATGGCCATGACAGGCATGAGCAATGTACCCAATCCGAATCCCGAAAAAAGTGTAAGAGTGGATCCCATCAATACAACCACACCAATAAGTAAATTATCCATATTTAAATTGTCTGTGCTGCACAAAAGTAACTTAGACCCTCTTATTCAGTGTTATCTTTACATCATGGCACAGCAGAAGAAAAAAATGAACTTGTCTGATCTCGGAGGCTTGGTGTACAGCACGGGGTCGATGCCGCAGCATGTGGTGGATCATGTTGAGTTGGCCCATGCAGAGCAGAACCTTAGGGTATGGCTGGAGAAGAATCACAGAGGTGGAAAGATTGCCTGTGTGGTCAAAGGTTTTGTCGGAAGTGATCAAGCCTTGGAAGAACTGGCCAAGCTTTTAAAGACAAAATGTGGCACCGGAGGTTCAGCCAAGGATGGTGAGATTGTGATTCAGGGAGATCACCGAGAGAAAATAGTACAATTGTTATTGGATAAAGGTTATCCTACAAAAAAAGCAGGTGCATAATGAATGAGTTGTTTGGAATTTCCGTGAAGTGTTTGCCACATACGGAGGAATTATTGGTGAAGGAATTGGCAGCATTGGGTGTTCAAGAAATAGAACCTGCAAGACGAATTGTTCATGGGTTGTGTGATATGACAACCATGCAAAGGGTTTGTTATTGTTCCAGGTTGGCCTTGCGTGTTTTGGTTCCTTTGGAGTCATTTGCCATTCGCAAGGTAGATGACTTGTACAAGAAGTGCTTGGCGATGGAATGGGACAATTGGATGTTGTTGGATCAAACGTTTGCGATTGATTCTTTGGTTCGATCTGATTTTTTCAATCATACGCACTTTGCCAGTTTAAAAATGAAAGATGCGATTGCCGATTATTTTCGCAATCAATATGAGAAGCGTCCCAATGTGGATGCAGAGAATCCAGATGTGTTGTTTCATTTGCATATCGACGAGAATCAGGTTACCATTTCCTTAGACGCGGGCGGTAGATCGTTAAATCAACGAGGTTATCGTATGGGTTCAGGAGACGCGCCCCTGAATGAAGTGTTGGCTGCCAACTTGCTTCAATTTGCAGGATACACTGGAGAGCAAGTTTTTGTAGATCCCATGTGCGGCAGTGGAACATTGGTGATAGAGGCAGCCATGATGGCTTCTCATACCCCTGCTCAATACAACCGACCTACGTTTCAATTTATGAAATGGCCAACCTTCAAAGAGGAACCTTGGTTGCAATTAAAGGCAACAGAGGATGCAAAGATTTCCACACCTTCAGCCATGATATTGGCTTCAGACTTTGATGACAATGCCATGGGTTGGACCAAGAAGAATAGCCGTAAGGCCAGCGTCATCGATTATATTCAAATGCAAAGAGCAGATTTCTTTGACTTGGAGCGTCCTGCTGAAACTGGAATCTTGATGATGAATCCGCCCTATGGAGAGCGACTATCCATCGAGAATGCTGAGGCCTTTTATCAGAAAATTGGCTCTGCCTTCAAGCACCATTGGGGTGGTTGGAAAGCATGGGTGTTTTCGGGGAGTATGGAAGGAATGAAGTCGATTGGATTAAAACCGATGCGAAAATCAAAATGGCTGAATGCCAAAATTGAGTGCTCATTTCATGGCTATGAATTGTTTTCAGGAGACCGGAAAAGTTTTAAGTCGCAAGGTGGTATAAAGTGAGGATTGTCACTTTTTTGAATGAGAATTCTTTTTTTCTTCGTAGTGTAAATGAAAATGGAAGAACGGTTTGAGTCAATATTCAATCATGCCAATGAAGGCATTTTGATTGCCCATGCCAATGGGTTGATTCAAGTGGTTAATCCCCGTTGTTCGGATATGTTTGGCTACCATGGAAACGAATTGGTTGGTCAGAAAATAGAAGTTTTGGTTCCTACCCAAGTGAGAGGAAGGCATGAATATCATCGCCAATCCTATCATGATAATCCACATGCCCGTCCCATGGGAAAGAACATGGTGTTGGAGGGATTGCGCAAGGATGGAACAACTTTTCCTGTTGAGATTAGTTTGAGTCATTATCATGAGGATGGCGTTTCCAATGTCATTGCATTCATCATCGATGTAACTGAGCGGAAGTCACAAGAGCAAAAGATTCAAGAAGCTTATGATGCCCTTCAGGCCATGAACAATGGCTTAGAGCGCAAAGTTTTGGATCGCACCATGGTTCTCGAAGAGGCCTTGGTCAATTTGGAAAAGTCCAAAGATGAGCTGTCTAAGGCATTGATCAAGGAAAGGGAATTGAATGAATTGAAATCCCGATTTGTTTCTACAGCATCACACGAGTTTAGAACACCACTCAGTACTATTTTATCTTCTATTGCTTTGGTGGAGCAGTATGGAGTCAAGGCCGATTGGGACAAACAAGTGAAGCATGTCCATCGCATTCGTCAGTCAGTGCGGGGATTGACAGAGATTTTAGAGGATATTTTATCACTCTCTAAATTGGAGGAAGGCAAGATTGAAGTGCAGTGGATTGAGATCAATATCAAAGAATTGGTCGCCGATTTACTAGAAGAATTGCAGACCATCTTAAAACCAGGTCAGACATTTGATTTTCATTTTTCGGGATTGGAACATTGGACAGGAGATCCCAAGATATTGCGGAATACCATCATGAATTTGGTGAGCAATGCCATAAAATTTTCCCCAGAATCACAGCCCATTCGAATAGAATTAACACGTGAAATTGATCATTTGACCATAGAGGTTCAGGATAAGGGGTTGGGTATTCCTCCCTCAGAATTACCCCATTTGTTCCAACGTTTTCATCGCGCCAGCAATGCAATCAATGTTCCCGGTACAGGGTTAGGATTGAGTATTGTCAAGCGATGTGTTGAGCTCATGGAAGGAGAGATATCAGTGAATAGTCAATTAGAAAAAGGCACAACGTTTACAATTGTACTTAAAGTCAATCAATAGTTTATGGAAAAGAAGACTGTTTTAATTATAGAGGATAGTTTGGAGGTTAGAGAGAATACCGCTGAATTGTTAGAATTAGCAGGTTATCATGTACTGACATCCTCCAATGGAAAGGAAGGGGTGGCTGCTGCACAACAATACCATCCTGATTTGATTTTGTGTGACATCATGATGCCCATTTTAGATGGGTATGGGGTGTTGCATTTATTGGGGAAGCATGTCGAAACTTCTCGTATCCCGTTCATTTTTTTAACTGCCAAGTCGGAGAGAAGCGATATCCGACGTGGTATGGAATTGGGTGCCGATGATTATATCGTGAAGCCATATAATGATACGGAATTGCTCAAAAGTATTGAGGCACGTATTCGCAAAGCGGATGGAAATATTGGAACGATTGATCATTTGAATTTCCGATTGAATCAAATGAAAGAGAAGGAAGTTTCTTGGGATGAAATGCTGAAAGATATCCCAGAGCGTCACATCAGGAGTGTGGGTAAGCGCGATGTCATTTATTCAGAGGGAGACACTTGTCAAGGTGTCTATGTTGTTTTAAAGGGCAAAGTGAAGGTTTATAAGTCTCATGATCTGGGAAAAGATTTTATTTTGCGGGTGATGGGAAAAGGAAAAATGATGGCTTATGTTTCATTGATCCAAGGAGATATCCACTTAGACAATGCTGAGGCTTTGGAGCCCTCAGAAATAATGTTCGTTCCGCGTAATTCATTTTTTCATTGGTTGGAAAATCAACCCAAAATGATGTTGGAATTGATTCATCTGATGACAAGAACTTTGGTGTTTGAAAGAGAGCGCGCTGTAACATTGGCCTATTCTTCGGTACGAAAAAGGACAGCGACAGCCTTGTTGCGTTTGAAGACAAAATTTCACGATGGAAATCCAGACGTTCTGTTTACCATGCCCATTTCGCGAGATGATTTGGCTGCCATGGTGGGAACCGCTACAGAATCAGTAATCAGAACTTTGAGTGATTTCAAAGAAGAAGGTTTGATAAAGATTCAAGGTTCTGCCATCACCATCGTGCACGAGGAGAAGTTGCGCAGGATGAAGAACTAATGCGTTTCGCAACAACTCATTTTTTCTTGATTCATTTTTGGACTCAAATAGGGAATGCCGAGATTGGCACCTCTTAGTATAAAAATAAGTCCAAGAATGAGTAAGGAGGTTCGGGCCCACTTTTGACGGACCCAAGGCCATCTTTCGGTTATTTTACTTCCCCCTATGGCGGTTAACCAAAGTACAGGTGTGTTTCCCATGACGAAGAACAATATGAAGAGAATACCATTCACCACATTCCCATGGAGGAGTGCGGCTCCTATTGCACTAATGGACCAACCACAAGGAAGAAATCCATTCATCATCCCTTGAAAGAAGTTTTTATGAAGTGGAATCGATGGTGCGATTTTCTGCAATTGATTTCTCAAAGGGAACAGGAATTTACCCAGCGTTTTTTGAACTTTAGGGATCCATCCCAAAATGAAAATAGTACCGCCCAAAATGCTTATCGCTCTTTGCCAGCCCATGCCTTGAGCTGTTTTGCCCAGCAGTAGGAAAAGAGAAAGTAATAGGATGTAAGCCAGTGCTCGGCCAAGGTGATGAAGAACAATTGGTTTGAAGCCGCGTTTGCCTTGGCCACCGTGCATGGCCATGATGAGTGGGCCACACATGCCCAGGCAATGGATGCTACCCGCTAAGCCGAGCGTCAGTCCTGCTATCAAACTTGTTCCCATGACTATTTCACCCATATTTCTTTTTCCTGATAATAGGACTTGCCTTGGTTGGTCCAGCTTATTTTCAATTTGTATTTGGCTGGTAACAGAGGAATGACCAATGCACTTTCAGTGGTGCGAATGTTTTTGTCTTTGTTTTGATTCGTTGGACAATAAACTTCAATGTTCTTTTGAATCGACGCGATATTTTTTGGAAAAATCAGTTGAACGCCCTCCGAAACAACGGTTGTAATAACCGATAGTTTTTCAGATTGGACACGTTTGGCTCCATCTATTTTTTCTTGATGCAACTGTTCCTTTTTGTAGTAATCGGTGGTGACCATCTCATAGTTTTCTTGCGTTGATTTAAATACCAACGTGAGAATCATGGCTGCAAATCCGATATAAACCAATGTTATTTTCCAACCCCAGTTCATGATGTTTTGTTTTTAACGATGCGGTGCAATGAAGTTGATGTTGTCTGAACCTATTTTTTTTCCAGATGACCAACATTCCATTTTCCATTTATTTTTTTGTTCTGGAATGGCATTGGCTGGAACCGTCAAGAAAAATTCGGCATCAAGACTGGATGCAGCAGGTATTGAAATTTCTTGCTTTCCAATCCATTTTACCAAACCCACCCTTTCCTTTAGTTTGAGTTCAACGGGCATGTCATGTTCCGTTTTGTTGATGAGTTTGATGTTGTACAAATTGCTAATGCTGCCATCTGCTTCAGTGGTAAAGAGTGTACCTCTTGCTCGTATAATACTCATACCTATACTGGATCGTGTTGCTAGCAGCGTAATTTCTAGGGCAACAATGAGCAGGAGAATAACACTGTATCCAATCATCCGCGGCGTAATCTTCCACTTTTGTTTGGTTTGAACCCCTTCCTCTGAATCATAACGAATGAGTCCTTGCGGTAGGTTGATGCTATCCATGATGTGATTGCAAGCGTCGATGCATGCGGTGCAGTTGACGCATTCCAATTGGGTTCCATTGCGGATGTCAATTCCAGTTGGACAAACATGAACACACGCCTTGCAGTCAATGCAGTCGCCTTCCCCTGATATGATGCCTTTGTGCGCCTTGTGCCGCGGCTCGCCTCGTACATGATCATAAGTGACCACGATGCTTTTTTTATCGAGTAGCACTCCCTGCATTCTACCATATGGACATACCACCAAACAGACTTGTTCTCTAAACCAAACATAAACAAAGAAGAAAACCAAGGTGAAGATGATCATCAAACTCAGCGATCCAATATGCTGTTGAACCGGCTCGTTCATCAAAGCCCACAATTGATCCGTTCCTATGATGTAGGACAAGAACGTATTTCCCACTAAAAAGGAGAACAATAAAAACAAGATGTATTTGATGGAACGCTTGCGAATCTTTTCCGCATTCCAATTCATTTTTTTCAAAGCTTTTTGTTCGGTTGCATCACCGTCAATCCAATATTCTATTTTTCTGAAAACCATTTCCATGAAAACAGTTTGTGGACAAACCCAACCGCAGAATATCCTGCCATAGATCACAGTGAACAATGCAATGAATACAATAAAGGATAGCATGCCCAATACAAAAATGAAAAAGTCCTGGGGCCAAAAGCGCACACTGAAAAGAACATATTTGCGCTCCAAAATATCAAACAAGAAAAGTGGTTGTCCGTCAATGCGAACAAAGGGCAGTGCAAAGAATACAAGCAAATAAGCGTAGCTTAAGTAACTACGCCATTGGTAATATTTCCCGTTTGGTTTTTTGGGATAAAAGAAAACCCGATGCCCCGCGTCATCAATATGGGTGACATGGTCTCTGAAAGAATCGTCCATGCTATTTGTTCATCGCGGTTTGTAGGGTATCTGTTGTCAAATGGGTGACTTCAGTGCTATCTCCTTGGACAGATTGAAATAGCTTTCCTTCGGGAGCTTTCGCGCCAGGCGGATTGGATCCTTGCAAGCTGAGCACATAGGAGGCCACTTGCGCCATTTGCGACGCTGACAAATCTGTTTTCCAGGATTTCATTCCTGTTCCTTTTACGCCATATTTGATGGTTTTGAAAAGGTCTTTGATGTCGCCACCATTTTTCCAAAATGCATCAGTGAGATTGGGTCCAACTTTACCCTCAGCCATCGTGCCATGACAGGATACGCACAAGGATTGGAATGTGTTGGCACCTGATTGTATGTCAGCAGCGTTGTCCAGTAATACAACAGTTTTTTCATTGACAGCGTCTTTTTGTGTGGCCTGATAAGCCGCGATATCCAGGGCCGCTTGATCCATTTGGTTTTGGTATTCCTTTAAACTGCTGGGGCCATTTCCCCCCATGTGGTAATAACCTAAGTAAATGACTGCAACAATGATGGTGAGGTAAAATCCATATTTCCACCATGGAGGCAAACTGTTGTCCAATTCACGGATGCCGTCGTATTCATGATCGGTGAGAATGGTATTTTCCTCGGCTATGTCGACAGATTTATTGAACCATTTCCAAAACTTGGATTCTTGGTTGGTTGTCTCAGTTGCTGGCTCCCAAGCTTCGTATTCAGATGGCTTTTCCGTCAACTTTCTGATTTGTTGCGCATAGTACATGACCACAAAGGCTTCCACGATGACGATAAAAGCCAAGGCATTCATTGGGGTGTTTCCTAAACCATGGTGCACCATATCGCCGAGTATTTTGCCATAATCGGTCATTCCGAAAACCAATAGCATCCATCCACCTTGTTGAAAGGTCTTTTGTCGATCCTCTTTTATTTTTCTGATCTTTTCTTTGGATAGCGCCAAGAAAACCCGCTGAAATTGATAGATAAAAAACAAAAGTAAAATGGCAATAAAACACAACAAGTAAAAGACCGGACTTTGATAGGGAGTGGACTCATGGAGCACTTTATTGGCAGGATTAACAGCAAGCAATTCAACGCCGCTGAATACTCCAATCAAAAGGATACTTAGCTTTTTCATATTCATTGTTCCAATGGAAGGTTACTTTTTTCTTCAATATCAGATTTGCGAAGTCTGAATGTGCTGTAGAGCACAAAGGCAAATACAGCGGCAAATAGAAAGAGGGAAATCATGGGGTAAACGCTAACGTTTTCTATGGTTTCGAGGTAAGTTCTGAATTTCATTTTACGGGTTCGTTGGTGGGAATCATGATGTCTGTACCCAGTCTTTGTAGGTAGGCAATCATGGCAATGATTTCATGATTGTTTTGTAAACCTTCTTCGCCCAGCAATAAATTTTTCTCATCCTTTTTCAAGTCCTCAAAAATGGTGTTGGCTTGCTTCATGGCCAATTCAGAACCATGGTTCACTTCATCCTGAGTATAAGGTACTCCAAGCGTTACCATTGCTTCCATTTTGGCTTTCAAAGAAGCCAAATCGATTTCATTCTCGAACATCCATGGATAGGCGGGCATAATGGAACCGGCACTGATGCTGCTGGGATCCATCATGTGGTTGTAATGCCAACTGTTCATGCGGCGCAATTTGTCCGTTCCTTCTCGAGCCAAATCGGGACCAGTTCTTTTGGACCCCCATTGGAAAGGATGGTCATAAACAAACTCTCCTGATTTTGAATATTCACCGTAACGTTCAGTTTCTGATCGGAAGGGTCTTACCATTTGCGAATGGCAAGTGTAACAGCCTTCTCTGACATACAAATCTCTACCCAACAATTCAAGTGGCGTATAAGGCTTGACGCTAGCGATTGTAGGGATGTTTTCTTTGATCATGAAGGTGGGAATCATTTCAATCAACCCTCCAATGGCGACCATGACCAAGGCCAATACCAGCATGGTGATGGGCTTGCGCTCGATAATTCTGTGCCAATGTTCTTTGCCTTTTAGGACAACCTTCTTGGCCAGCGCTGGTCCCTGTGCTTCTTCTTCGGGCAGGAAGTCTCCTTGTTTGGCTGTTTTCCAAAGATTAACCACCATTAAGATGGCCCCTGCCAAGTAAAGCATTCCACCCACAGAACGAACCGCGTAGAAAGGACGCATGAATTTTACGGTATCCAAGAATTGATACTGCAATTGACCTTCAGGGGTGAATTCTTTCCACATAGAGCTTTGCATCCATCCTGCCCAATACATGGGAATGGCGTACAGAAGAATGCCCAATGTGCCAATCCAAAAATGCCAGGAGGCCCATTTTTGACTGTAGAGCGAAGTGCGCCACATTCTGGGAATCAACCAGTACAATACACCAAAAGTGAGGAATCCATTCCATCCCAAAGCACCAACATGCACGTGCGCTATGGTCCAATCTGTATAGTGTGAAATGGCATTGACATTTTTCAACGAAAGCATGGGGCCTTCAAAGGTGGCCATGCCGTAGGCGGTAACCGCTACCACCATGAACTTCAATACCACATCTTCACGCACTTTGTCCCACGCCCCTCTTAATGTCAGGAGTCCATTGATCATTCCTCCCCAAGACGGAGCAATGAGCATGATGGAGAACACGGTACCCAGTGATTGCGCCCAATCGGGAAGCGAGGTGTACAACAAATGGTGAGGACCGGCCCAGATATAAATAAAGATCAAAGCCCAGAAATGGATGATGGAGAGACGGTAGGAATAAACAGGACGGTTGGCGGCTTTGGGAATGAAATAGTACATGATGCCCAAATAGGGTGTCGTGAGGAAAAAGGCCACAGCATTGTGCCCATACCACCATTGCACCAAGGCATCTTGCACGCCAGCATAGAAAGAATAACTTTTGAGCATGCTCACGGGCAATTCAATGCTGTTCACAATGTGCAACATGGCCACGGTGATCCAAGTGCCGATATAAAACCAAATGGCAACATAAAGATGGCGTTCTCTTCTGGTGAGAATCGTACCAAATAGGTTGATTCCAAATACTACCCAGATCAAAGTGATGAGGATGTCGATGGGCCATTCCAACTCAGCGTATTCTTTACCAGTGGTGAATCCTAAAACAAGTGTGAGGGCAGCCAAAACAATGATGAGCTGCCATCCCCAAAAATGAATGGCCGATAGTTTATCGCTCCACATGCGTGATTTGAGAAGGCGTTGCAAAGAGTAATATACCCCCATGAAAATTCCGTTTCCAACAAAGGCGAAAATCACGGCGTTGGTGTGCAGTGGACGAAGACGACCATAGGTGGTTTCAGCCACATTAAAGTTGAGCACAGGAAACACCAATTGCAGTGCTATGAGCAAACCGACGGTCATGCCCACTGCACTCCACAAGGCCGTCGCGATGGCAAATTGTTTTACGATCTTATTGTCGTAAAAAAACTTTTCAATTTGTTGATTTTCCATAAGGTTTTGATTGGGATTCGGTTTTAAAGGTGTCATCATGAAGCATGCGCATGGCAGGGGTTTCCACATCGTCCCATTGGCCGTTCTGCGTAGCCCGAATAAAGAACCACAGGAAGAGCCCTGCAACGGGAAGACTACAACCGATAAGAATGTAAAATGCACTCATGACGATTAGATTATTCTAATGCATCAAAAGTATTGGGGTCAAAAAAGATGTAGGATGAGTGAGGTCAAACAGGGGATTGACTTTGGTCAGTATTTGGTAACTGAGCTTTGAAGTTTGGGATTTGTTTATTTTGTTTTTGCTTTTGCTTTTTGAAGAAAGCAAAACAGAGAATTGCTTTTTATAGAAAGCAATTTAGTCAAGTTTATTTTTACCCACATTTGAAAAAAATGCCAATCAATCCGTTTGGCATTCAATAAAAATGTAAAAAGAAATTTTAGAATTATTCTGAAACGATAGGCCACATATTATTCCCCCTCTCCACGTCAGCAATTTTGCGATAAGGGTCAATGGTGACTTTTTTTACACTCAAAGGCAACTGCATGATGTACTGATCTTGCACCCAACTCCATGCTGGGGCAGCAATCCATTGAATCTCCGTTCCTTCTTCCGAATAAGCCATGTTGCGCATCAAATCGATGCTGATGTACCAATATTGGAATTTTCCATCGGTGGTTTCAATCTCTACTTCAATGGGCATAGGCATATCCCCGTTGCGTTTTAATACAATTAATGTAGGCGTACCATTGGCAGATGAAGTCACCACACTGTCCACTGCATAGTCAATCGTCTTAGTGGTATTCACAAAATACTCATTGTACCAGTCCAATACCATTCCGCTCTCTTTTTCCATAATGGCCAGGAAGTCTCCCGGTGTAGGGTGTTTGAATTTGAATTGATTGTAAAATCGCTTCATGCCATTGTAGAATTTAATCTCTCCCATGATTCCTTTCAACTGGTACAAATAAGTTTGTCCCTTGCTGTAAGCTGCATTGGAATAGGCATAGTTGGTATTGAAGTGATCGGCGTGGGTGGTCATCGGTTCCTCTTTTCCACTCTCGGCCAATTGAATGTATCCTCCTATGGCATCCAAATGCAAGGGATTGGCGGGGTTGGGGAACAATTGATCCATCACTTCGTCCGATGAAAAACTGGTGAACCCTTCATCCATCCAATAATACAAACTCTCATTGAATCCCAAGATGCCTTGGTACCAACTGTGCGCCAATTCATGTGCTGCAACACCAACCAAGGATCCAATTTTTCTTTTGCCCGTGATGAGCGTGGCCATCGGATATTCCATGCCTCCATCTCCGCCTTGAATAAAGCTATAGACTGGGTAAGGATACTTTCCAAAGTGTTCATTCATGTAGGCAAACATTTTTGGTGTCATTTCCTGAAACTTCTTCCAGTTTTCCTCCAAACCTTGATTTTTTAAATAATAAAAATGAACCTTTAATCCATCGGGTAAGGTGATCATGTCGTGCTGGTAATCTTTGTCAGCAGCCCAAACAAAATCATGAATATTGCTTCCCCTGTAGCAGACTGATTTTCTGTTGTTTTCTAGGATAACTTCTCTGCATTGTTCTCCGGTAGCTGCCACTACAAAGTCTTTTTGAATGTTGATTTCAACTTCAAAGCTGCCGTATTCGCCATAGAACTCACGTGCGATATAGGGATTGGGGTGCCAACCGTTTTGGTCATATCCGCAAATTTTGGGATACCATTGGGCCATGCTATAATCCACACCCTCTGCGCTATTGCGTCCGGATCTTCTGATTTGTATGGGAACTTGTCCGTTCCACTCCATGTTGATTTTGGCTTTTTTTCCCGGAAGGATTGGGTTTTTTAGGACAACTTTTGCGATGGTGCCCATCTCAATGATTTGCCCTTCTTTGCCATTTACCATAACCTTGCTCAAATGTTGATGGCCATATTCTTCGGGCTTAAGCTTGCTGATTCTATCCCCAACGCGCGGGTCTGGATCTGCTATCCAAAGCGAGCGTACATCCATGTCGCTTCCTGGTTGAAACGCGTTGAAATACAAATGAACAAATACCTCCTTGAGTGTGTCTGCAGAGTTGTTGAAATAAGTGATTTGCGAATGACCTTCAAACTGATGATTTTGATCGTTCAAAGAAACCTGCATCTTGTAATCCACACGCTGTTGTGTGGGTTGGTTTTTCGCAAAGGAGTGAACACTGGATGCAATGAATAGAAAGAAGAAAACTTTTTTCATGTTGTGTTTTATTACCAAGAGGTGGACTCATCGTCCATCCACATTTTTTTTAATTTTAATGTCTGTTCAAGTAAATCGCGGACACATCCTTGACCACCCTTGAAAGGTGAGATGTAATCGGAGATATTTCTGATTTCAAAGGCTGCATCCGCAGGACAGCTGCCCATGGCCACCATCTGCATCACCCAAAAGTCAGGAATATCATCGCCCATGTAAACGGTAGTAGATGGATCAATTTTTCCATGGTATATCCATTCTTGCAACCGTTCTTTTTTGGTGGAAACGCCGAGGTGGATTTCCTGAACGCCCAGCATTTCGAAACGTTTGCGCACGGCTTCATTTTTTCCTCCGCTCAGAATAAAGATTTTAATTCCTTTTTTAACGGCCAGTTGCACTGCATAACCGTCACGGACATTGGCTGTGCGCATTTGGCTGCCGTCTTCCGTTAGATAGACGATGTTATCTGTAAAGACACCATCCACATCAAAGATAAAAGTATCTGACTTGGCCAATTGGGCCTTATAATTTTCGATGTTCATTTTGTTGCAAGATAATATCACTCATGGTTTGATAGAGTAGTTTCCATTCCGGATCTTCACGCAATATTTCCAAGTGTTTGTTCAGCGTGTTGTAATCACCTCGGCGCGCCGGTCCTGTTTGCAGTGTCGGATCGGGCATTTCTGTCAGTCTGGCAGTGGTTTGCGCAATGATGGGCAACATCAATTCTCCAGAAAGTTGATTTTCATTCAGCAATGTCAATGCTTTTTGATAAAGTGCATTGGTGAAGTTATTGGCGAGCACAGCGGTGAGGTGAGCCAACTCACGTTGTGTTTGGTTGGTGTTGTGCATTGGAGCACCAACTTTTTCCATCAGCTTATGAAGGGTTTCCTTTGCCTTTTCTGAAGTACTCTCCACTGCAAATGGTATTTTTTCAAAATCCAGTGAGGCTTGCTTCACAATGGAGTACATTGCCCACAATGTGACTTTGTTGGGATGAGCCAATTGATGCAAATCAAAAGTTCCTGACGGTTGAATGATGAATGCATCTGTGTGAATGGAGCCTGCTACCGCCGCAATTTGATCATCGGGAATGGCCAACAGAACTGCATCTGCATTTTGATGAATCGTGTGCAATTCAACGTTTTCAAAGCTATTTCCCAACCATTGAATGGTTCCCAAGGGCATTGATCTGAAATGAACATGTTGCAATTGGTGCCCCGCTTGAATCCACATGCGCGCATACTGCGTACCAACATTTCCACAACCGACAACAGCAAACTTCATGGCCATAAAGTTACATCGTTCTGCTTTCAATTGTAAATTCGCTGAAATGATTGAAAATTTTGAACTGATAACACCCACTCCTTGGCCCGATTACGAGTTGTTGGATTGCGGTGATTTTGAGAAGTTAGAGCGCTTTGGGAAATACATCACCATTCGTCCTGAGCCCCAGGCGGTGTGGCCAAAGCGATGGAAGGCGGAGGAGTGGAAGAAGCGTGCACATGTGCGTTTTGAGCAGAAGGGAAGTAACTCTGGTGATTGGGTGAAATTGAAATCCATGCCCGATCAGTGGACTTTGCAGTTTCCCATGAAGGATGGCGAGTTTTCAATGCGGTTGGGTTTAACGGCATTCAAGCATGTTGGAATTTTCCCTGAGCAAAGTGCCAACTGGCGCTTTATTGAAGAGCAAGTCAAGAGAATGTCAGGCAAACCCAAGGTATTGAACCTTTTCGCCTACACGGGTGGAGCTTCATTGGCGGCTTGCGCGGCAGGTGCGGATGTGACGCATGTGGATAGTATCAAACAAGTAGTGACTTGGGCCAATGAAAATCGCCAATTGAGTCAATTGCCCGATATCCGATGGATGGTGGAGGATGCACTCAAATTTGCGCAGCGTGAGCAACGCAGAGGCAATTTGTATCAAGGAATTATTTTGGACCCGCCAGCTTTTGGTCACGGCCCCAAGGGAGAGAAATGGAAGTTGGAAGAGAACATAGCTGAGATGATGGAGAACGTACTTTCTATTCTGGATCCCAAGGGATTTCTCATTATCAATGCATACAGCTTAGGCCTGTCAGCGCTGGTAATGGAGAATTTCTTGCGGTCAACCGCTGGTTCCAGATTGCATATTGGCGAGTTGTATTTAAAATCAACCAGTGGTGTTCTATTGCCATTGGGCGTATTTGGGAGAATCCATGCGCAGTAATCACACATTGGTAAGGACCATTGCTGCATTGAAGCCAGTCCTTAAAAGTAGATTCGGGGTGAACCGCATTGGATTCACGGGATGGTGGACGAATCAGCAAAAAATCACCTCAGATTTAACCATTGTGGTGGAGTTGGACGAGCCCATGGGCTGGAAATTTTACGCACTCAAGGGATTTTTGGAGGCCAAACTGCAGATGCATGTGGATCTAACTACGCATCAAGGAGTAAAGCCCATGATAAGAGAGGAATTTGAATCCATGATTCGTTTCGTATGAGAAGGAAAGCCATTCGCCCTTTTACCAGTTATATCAAGGATATGATTGGTGCGATAGAGAACGTTTTGGAATATTCAAAAGATCTTTCGCTGCATCAATTTCAAGTTGGCGGTATGTTCAAGGATGCAATTTATTACAACTTTCAAGTTCTGGGTGAAGGAGTGAAACACATTCCTTTTCATTTTCAGAACAAACACAAAAATATTCCTTGGATGTACATGGCGGCGCTGCGCAATGACATTGTACATGAGTATTTTGACCCAGATGATGAGATAGTTTGGAACATCATTCATTTGGATTTGCCCAAGAATCTTATTGATCTTCAAGCTGTACTGGAGAAAATAGAACATGAAAAAAATTAATGTCTTCTTTATTTTATTAATTATGTGTATTCACGTCAAAGCACAAGTGAGCAATCATTCTTTTTCAGAGCCAAGCAAGGTAACTTATAGTCATCTTTCGTGGAAGGCAGAGGTGGATTTCAAGCTTCAACAAATTACAGCCATTGCTGCTTATCGATTGGTGCAAAAGGCTGCTTCAGACCACCTGATTCTGGATGTCAAAGGATTGAATATTCAGTTGGTTGAGGTGGATGGTGTATCCGTTCCTTGGCAAGTGGAAGAAAAAGACCCCATTTTAGGCAGCGCTTTGCATATTCCTGTTTCATCAACCTCCAAAGAGGTTGTCGTTAAATACAATACAACAGAGAAGTCTGATGCTTTGCTTTGGGTGGAAGGTGAATATCCTTTTTTATTCACACAATCTCAAGCTATCTTGGCCCGCACTTGGATTCCTTGTCAAGATCTGCCAGCTGTCCGTTTTACCTATGACGCAACAGTTACCGTTCCTGCTCAACTTTTGCCGTTGATGAGCGCACGCAATCCAAAGATGCTCAAGCAAGAGAACAATGCGACCATCACTTATTCTTTTGAACAACCCAAACCTATCCCCAGTTATTTGATGGCCTTGGCGGTTGGAAACATAGTGTATAGTACCATCAGCGAACGTGCCGGCGTATACGCAACACCGCAGATGATTCAGGAAGCGGCTGAGGAGTTGAGTGATTTGGAAAAGATGATTGTCGCAGCCGAGGCACTTTACGGACCATACCAATGGGAACGATTTGATGTGTTGATTCTTCCTCCTGCATTTCCTTTTGGAGGCATGGAGAATCCCATGTTGACATTCGCTACACCGACGATTTTGGCCGGTGATAAATCCCTGGTCTCTTTGATTGCCCACGAGCTGGCCCACAGCTGGAGTGGAAACTTGGTGACCAATGAAACTTGGAATGACTTCTGGCTCAATGAAGGGTTTACTGTCTACTTCGAATTGCGCATCATGGAGTCGTTGTATGGGAAAGAGATTTCAGAGATGTTGGCAGCATTGAATATTCAGGATTTGTATCATACCATAGCTGAGCTTCATCCCAATGATACCCGCTTGAAGTTGGATTTGGATGGACGGGATCCCGATGACGGAATGAATGACATTGCCTACAACAAAGGTTATTGGTTGCTACGCACCATTGAAGAAAGGGTGGGAAGGGTGAAGTTTGATCGCTTCCTGAAAAAGTATTTTACTGAGCATGCCTTTCAAGTGATGAACACCGAGCGCTTCATCGAAATTCTGCACCGCGAATTGTTGGACCCTGGTAATGCCAATTATATAGGTGTTAAGCGTTGGGTATATGAACCCAACATTCCAGATAATGCCTATCCAATTGTTTCTGATCGAATCGTCAAGGTGGATGAATTGGTTTCAAGTTACAACAGCGGAGTGATTTCCAATGGAGATATTCCTTGGAAAAGTTGGACCTATCAAGAGCAATATCGTTTTTTGACCAATGTCAAATTCGCTTCATTGGAGCAGTTCCATGATTGGGATAAAAGCCATCGGGTATCTTCGACAAGAAACAAGGAGATTCTGTTTGCTTGGATTTTGAAAAGCATTGAAATGAATGATCAATCACAGCATGCTCAGCAAGTATTGACTCAGTTTTTGGGCGGAGTGGGGCGCAGAAAATTCATCGCCCCCTTGTATAAGAAGTTGATTCATGAAGGACGTTCAAATGAAGCCAAGAACTACCTTGATTTGTACAAGGGAGTATACCATTCGGTGACGCGACAAACGGTATTGGATTTTTGGAAGTAATCAATGAATGTGCTGAAAGGCAACGCCTTCGGGACGTTTGTGCTTCCAGCGTTTGTGGGACCATAGCCAAGAGGACGGTTGCTTCATGATGTCTGCGGTAAGCGCTTGATTCAGTCTTTCTATGATTTGTCCTTTATCACAATTTTGTGGCTCAGCTTCAATGAGTTCATAGACCGTGGTATAATAGCCCCTTTTAACTTTGTAAATGTGTGCGTAAATGATGGGAAATTGGTATTCTCTGCTGATTTTCTCTGGGCCATAGTAGCACGCCGTTTCCTGATTCAGAAAAGTTGTCCAGTATGATTTTCTGGGATTGGCAGGGGATTGATCAATGGCAAAAACGGGAACGATGAATTTATCGTGGTTTTCCTTGAGGTATTGTCCAATGTCCAATGTTCTCACCAACAATGTTCCAAATCTTCCTCGGGTAGATCTCATTTTTTCATCAAAGAATGGATCCGCAATTTTCTTGTAAATCCCAACTACTTTGTGTTTGAGATGCAAAGGTCCTGTGATGGCCCACAACTCCCAATTGTTGTAATGTCCTCCGCAAATCATCACGGATTGTTGCAATTTTTCATAGGGTTCAAAGACGCCAACATTTTGATGCGTCATCCTTTTCTCGGCTTCTTTCTTTGAAACGGTAAATTGTTTTACTGTCTCAATAATCAAATCGCAAAAATGCCGGTAAAATCCACGTTCAATCTTTCTTTTTTCAGCTGTTGATTTTTCTGGAAATGAATTTTCAATATTCCGGCGGACCACTTTTTTGCGGTATCCCACAATGTAGTATAGGACAACAAAGAAAAAATCACTAACGCGATACAATATCCAATAGGGTAATAAGCTGATAGGGATCAAAAGGGTCCAATATAAAATGCGGGACATGGTTAAAAATTTAGGGTGAGTCCGTCATAGGCGAGATGCATGTGCGGAGGCAATTTGCTTTGAACATCATCATGCAATCCCAATTGATGGCTGATGTGGGTGAAGTAAACTTGGGGAGCTTCTAGTTCATTGGCCAGATCAATGGCCTCCTCCAAAGTGAAATGCGAAGGATGTTTTTCGTTGCGGAGCGCATTCAAAATCAAGATTTGACTGCCTTTGATTCTTTCCTTGGTTTCTTCACTCATGAAGTTGGCGTCAGTGACATAACTTAGATGACCAATTCTAAATCCAAGAACAGGAAGATTAAGGTGCATAACGGGCAGCGGAGTAACGGCCCAACATCCCAATGGGAAAGTTTGGTCGTTGATGTTGTGCAGCTGAATTTTTGGAACACCTGGGTAGTGTTGGTTCTCAAATACGTAGTTGAATTCTCTGCGCAACGCGGTCTCCACAGCATCGGTGCAATAGACATTCATGGCCTTATCATAACGGTAATTGAAAGCGCGAACATCATCCAAACCAGCAATGTGGTCCTTGTGCTCGTGGGTAAACAATACGGCATCTAAAGATTGTATCTTCTCGCGAAGCAATTGTTGCCGAAAATCAGGGCCACTGTCAATAACTATGGTTTGATTCTCATCTTGAATCAATACCGATGTGCGAAGTCTTTGATCTTTTGGATTTTGGGAACGACAGATGGCGCAATTGCAAGCAATTACTGGCACGCCTTGAGAGGTTCCTGTTCCTAAAAAAGTCAATTTCATCACGAATCAAAAATAAAGGAAAAAGCAGGCAGTATGGCTAACTTTGTGGCATGTCTCAAACAAAACATCCTTGGAGAGTTCCTTTCATGGTTTATGCCGATGCGGAGGGAAACATTTTTGAAGATACCCGATACGAAGCTGTGGGGAGGTCTGGTTTTAATGTAATGCCCCTGAATCCTGAGGATTTTATTGAATTGCCATTTGGAAGTGATTTGTTGACCTTACCTGGTCGCAGGCCTTATGGCCTGGAAGAATCGGGAGAGATGATCATTCGCGAGGATGTTCAAGCGGTAGCAGCGTTGAACGCTCCGGCCTACACCCAGTTGTATTCCGCAGCTTTTGGAACGGAAGAAGAGAATGCGCCTACTTTGCCGTTGTATGCTTATACAACAGTGGGTTGGCTAGATGATAAGTTTTATACCACAGCAGTGCGCATTGATCCAGATGAACGCCAAGATTTGGTGAATTTTGATCGGGAAAAAATTTGGGAAGTGACCAAAGAGCGCATCGCCCAGCATCCAGACAACCGCTTGATTCAGCACTTGGGTCAAAATTGTTCGCTTCGTTATTGCTGCCCTGCTGCGCGCAATTTCTTTATGGGTCGCTGGGAATGTCCCATCCCCATCTCGCCTGCTTGCAACAGCAATTGTTTGGGTTGTATTTCATTTCAACCCAAAGAACATGAGTTAACCGCTCCGCAAGACCGTTTGGATTTTATTCCTACTGTCGACGAAATTCTTGAATTCACTGTTCCCCATTTGGAATCCGCTGATCGTGCCATTGTGAGCTTTGGTCAAGGTTGTGAAGGAGAACCACTTTTGGTTTGGCAGTTGATTCGGGATGTGATTGTGGAGATAAGGAAAAGAACCAAACGCGGCATCATCAATGTCAATACCAACGGAAGTAAGCCCAAAGCTGTGGAAGAGTTGATGAAGGTTGGTTTGGACAGCATTCGTGTTAGCTTGAACTCTGTAAGAAAAGACATTTACGAGGCGTATTATTTGCCCAACAATTATCAATTTTAGGACATCAGAGAATCGGCACGCATAGTTCGTCAGCATGGAGGATGGGCCAGTATCAATTACTTTACTTTCCCCGGAATGACGGATCATCCAGAGGAATTTGAAGCTTTGAAGGCCTTTATTCAATACACCGATATCAGCATGATTCAGTGGCGCAATTTCAACATTGACCCAGATTGGTATTTGGGCAAGTTGAATGTGGTGGATTTACCCCAAGGCATGGGCATCAAAAATGTGATGGATCAGATCAAGGCGGCCTATCCCCATTTGAAATATGGATACTTTAATCCCCCACACGGTGATGCACGCGGAGCATTTTTGACCAAGGAGTAGTTAAAGTTCCATTCCCATTGCTTTGGCAATGTTGGGTTTGAAGTACAATTCGCTTTTCATCACCTTGCCATCTTCACGAAAGATGGGCTGCCCGTTGGCGTCCAATTTGCTCATGTTGCTGCGTTGAATTTCTTCAAATACCGGAGCCATGACGGCTTGTAGACCATGGGCGTTGATTGTTCCGCACAAGATGTAAAGCATGTCGCCAAGGGCATCTGCAATTTCAACAATGTCTCCATTTTGCGCTGCTTCCAAATATTCTTCATTCTCTTCCTTCATCAAATTGAAACGCAAATTCATTTCTTTTTCAGGAATGTGCGCAGAGGGTTCTTGCCGAACAGGCAGCATAAAGGCATGGTGAAATGATTTTACGTGCTCAATGGCTTGGGTCAAAGTGAGTTCATTTTTCATGCTTCAAATAAACACAAAACCAGCTGTGTGGTCAAGAGATTTGATGGAAAAGCCACAAAGTCGTATTTTTGCTTGAATGACTTGGAAGGAGGCGGTTAGAAAAATCTGTTGGACGATGCATTTGGATGTAACGGCCAATATGCGTTATGATCGCGCAACCCATGCATTTTTATCCCATCGTTTGAAACCCCATTCCAACACCATTGATGTGGGCTGTCACAAAGGAGAGGTCATGGAGTGGATGTTGGCCTTTGCACCGCAAGGCAAACATTGGGGATTTGAACCCATTCCAACAATGGCTCAGGCCTTGCGAAAAAAGTTTGTTTCGACCTCCGTTGAAATCAAAGAAATGGCGCTGAGTGATCACAATGATAAAACAACATTTCATTGGGTAAAGAATGCTCCGGCATACAGTGGAATTAAACGGCGTACCTATGCGCTCGAGCATCCTGAGATTGAGCGAATAGAAGTGCAATGCGCCAAATTGGATGATGTGTGTACTTTAACCAAGGTGGATTTGATGAAGATTGATGTAGAGGGAGGGGAATGGCAGGTGTT
>JACCDH011252993.1_pt1 | contig 26516 bp, 25 predicted proteins | sample 7442481 | NCBI WGS metagenome assembly JACCDH01 (sample SAMN15323433, study PRJNA562643) | freshwater metagenome | isolation source: river surface water | place: USA:Blue River Watershed | collected 2017-08-15 | reverse complement strand
GCGGGACGGGGAACTTGTCGTCTATCGCCGCACCCGCAGCCTCTTGTTCCAATGTCGCTACAAGTTGGCTGACGGCACTTGGGTGAGGCAGACGACGGGTAAAGCAGCACTGGAACACGTCATTGCCCGTGCTTGCGACATATACGACGAAGCCAGATACAGACAACGGCTGGGTTTAGCACACCGCACACACTCTGTCGCACAAATTGCCGCCGTTTGCTGTGCTGCGTTGCGGCAGCAGATTGACGCGAAGGGCAAGAAAACGGCGTTGAATGACTATGTCAGCATCATTGAACGCTACTTTGTGCCTTACTTTGGGGAACGGCAGTTGGAGACGCTGACGCACACGGACATACGCGAGTTTGAACTGTGGCGGGACAGGCGGCTGACACGCAAGCCCAAAACCAGCACCCTCAACAACTTCACATCAGCGTGGAGCAGGCTGGTTGCTACAGCCGTAGAACAGGGCTACATCTCAGAGCGTGTGCCAGTGCCCAAACTAACCAGCAGGGGGCAGAAGGGCAAAACCCGCCCAGCGTTCAGCCGAGAGGAGATTGATGCGTTGCTGGTGTTTATGGAGCAGTGGAGTCAGCAGGGCAGGCTGGCTGTAGAACGCGAGATTCGCCCCCTGCTGCGTGACTATGTGGAAATGCTGCTTTACACAGGTATGCGGCACGGCACAGAGGCAATGGGCATACGGTGGCGGGATTTGGAGTGGCACACAAAGGATGGTGTGCGGTATTTGCGAGTGTGGGTGGATGGCAAAACAGGTGGACGCTGGCTGATTGCCAAGCACAAGGCTGTGGATGTGCTGCGGCGATTACACGCACGGCAGAAGGACATATGCGAAATGTCGTTTGAAACTACATTGACGGAGCGTGTGCCGCACCTGCTGTTCAGGTTCAGCGACGGTCACCAGCCGCATAGTTTGGTGGGCACATTCCGCAAGTTGATGCGAGATAGCGGGCTGCTGCTGGATAGTGCGGGGCAGACGCGAACACTCTACAGCCTGCGGCACACCTACGCCACGCTGGCGTTGTTGGGGGGTGGTGCTGACATACACACACTCAGCAAGCAGATGGGCAACTCAGCGGCAATGATTGAGCGGCACTACAGCAAGTTGACGGCGACCTTGGCGGCTGACAGGTTGGCTTGAGTGTTGTTATAGTATCAATAAAATTTCTCGAGTGTCAGATGAAAAAATATTTCATTTCTTTCGCGTTCCTTGCTGCGTCAGTTGTCTCTGCTCAGACTATTGAAGGTATAGGAGATTTTAAGATTGGAATGAGTGTTACTGAATTTTTGGAAAATCCTGTCATAAATGTGAAAAACTTACGAGAAAAAGCCAAAACATATGAATCTCCAAAGATTGGAGAATTGTTAAAAATAACATCTGATACGAAATTTGATGAATATCTTGCTGGTGGTCGCATTAAGGATTCATCGGTTGGCTTTAGCAAGATATATTCCCCAGATATAGAGAAATATGAATTTATTACTTCTCTAGGGATTAAAGATTTTCGTGGCAAGGATGAATATAAAATATCCACTACCTTTTTTAAGGGGCGATTGATATTTGTTGGGACAAGTGATGGAAACCGAGATTTTGAAAAAATACTTACTGAAAAGTATGGTAAACCCTTTGTAGAAGATAAGTCAAAGATCGAAATCTGTCAGAATGGGTATGGTGCTAAATCAGAGCATATTAATGGATCAATAAATCATTATTGGGGCCGTGGTAATGCTGTTGAAGCAAAATACTATATTGGCAACTTTTCTTGTGGAAAATACCCCTACAGTGGATATGAAGTTTACAGTCCTCGCGAAAAAGCACAAGTTGATGCGATACAGGCTGAGGGTAGGAAGAGTTTTGAATCAGAAGATACTAAGAGTAAGGCAGCGAGCTCAAAACTCTGACCCTCTTGAATTTGCTGGCTATTTAATATTGGATATTGACCATAGAGTGAATATTTAATCTGGAGTTAGTGAAATCAATTTTTAATTTTCTCTGCGAATTGGTGTAATGACCCACTGAATCCCTGCACAGGTCATACTATTGGAGAAAACAGCCATGAGTATGACGATGGAAGACGACATCAAGAGGTGGACGGCCAAGCGCAAAGCGGCGCTGGTCATGGAGATCATTCAAGGCAAGACCTCGATTTCAGAGGCCAGTCGATCTTTCGATATCTCACCGTCTGAGATTGAGGAATGGGTCGAGGAGGCCAAAAGGGGCATGGAAAACGCCCTGCGGGCAAAACCCTTGGAGATCAAAGAGCAGTACGAACGGCAACTCAAAGAGTTGCAGGAGGCGTACGGCGAGGCGATGTTGGAGCTGCGTGCCAGAAAAAAGCTCCAGTCCCTGCTGGACAAGGAGGACGAGAAATGATTCTCGGCGTCCAGCAGGCGTTGAAGGCTGATGGGGTAGAGGTTTCCATGAGCCAGCTTTGCCGCTGGTTTGAGGTGCCCAGGCGAACGGTGTACTACAGGCCGTGTAAAGCCCCGCCCAAGGTTCAGGAGCGGTTTGAGAAGCCTATCAAGGCCATGATTGAGCAAGACCCGTCGTTCGGGTATCGAACCGTGGCGGGGCTGTTGAACTTCAACAAGAACACGGTGCAGCGCATCTTCCAGATTCGGGGCTGGCAGGTCAAGCATAGGGCGATTGGGTTTAGGCCCAGGGTTCAAGCCATGCCATCTGTGGCACAAGCCCCTGACGAGCGCTGGTCGACAGATTTGTGTCGAGTCTGGACCGGGCGAGATGGCTGGGCCAGCCTGGCCATCGTCATTGACTGCTACACACGCCAGATCTTGGGCTGGCATTTGTCCAGATCGGCCAAGGCCACGACCGCAGAGTCGGCTTTGGAACAAGCCTTGATCAACCGATATGGGACTTTGGGCAGAGTTACGAGCCCATTCTTGTTGAGAAGCGATAACGGATTGGTCTTCACCAGTCGCAGCTACACGCGATTGGTGAGGAGCTAAGGTTTGCAACAAGAATTCATCACACCGCATTGCCCTGAGCAAAACGGATTGGTGGAGAGGGTCATCCGAACGATCAAGGAGCAGTGCGTACACCGGCAACGGTTTGAAACACTGCAACATGCCACTCGGGTGTTGGGAGACTGGATTGGGTTCTACAACCAAAAGCGACCACACCAGGCGCTGAAGATGAAGACCCCGAACCAGGCATTTGAAATGTTCAAATTAGCAGCTTGACCTGAGCAGAAACTGCTGGGTCATTACATTACAGCCTACGGTGCACCAACGCCACGCTGGCTCTGCCAGAGGGTAGTGTTGACATACACACACTCAGCAAGCAGATGGGCAACAGCGCAGCGATGATTGAACGGCCAGCATATGACGGAGTTGGTGGTCCTTGTTATGCGGGCGTTGGTGGTCTCAACTACAGCGGTGTTGGCGGTCCAAGATACGACGGTGTAGGAGGAGCCTGCTACAAAGGTGTTGGAGGCCCAGCATATGACGGTGTTGGTGGACCGTGTTACAAGGGATTGGGTGGCCCTTGCTATGAGGGGGTTGGTGGCGGCTCGAGTTGTCCAGCGAAATGTCGTTTGAAACGACATTGACGGAGCGTGTGCAGCACCTGCTGTTCAGGTTCAGTGACGGACATCGGCCGCACATTTTGGTGGGCACATTCCGCAGGTTGATGCGGGATAGTGGCTTGCTGCTGGATGCGGAGGGGCAGACATGCACACTGTATTCGCTCAGACACACCTACGCCACGCTGGCTTTGTTGGATGGCGCTGCTGACATTCACTGAGCAAACAGATTGGCAACTCTGCAGCAATGATTGAGCGTCACTACAGCAAACTTACCGCAACTATGGCGGCGGACAGGTTGGGCTGAGGGGTGTCTTGAAAAAAATTACAGTGTTGACATGACAAAGAAAATATGTAATATTATCTTTATCAAAATCAATACGATCGAAAATGGAAATTGATATTATATTAACCGCATTTAATAATCCAAGCTACTTGGTGGAATGCGTGAAATCACTGCAGTCGCAGACATTTAAAAATTTTAGAGTTATTGTGATTGATGATTGTAGCCATGAGCCCATGCTTCCACATATATACGGAATTGTAAACAAAGATGCACGATTTGAGCTTAATGAAAATAAATCAAACTTGGGCGGCCCTATAAATTTTCTCACTAGGGCCAGGGATTCTAAGGCTAAGTATATTATGTGGTTACATCATGATGATTGGTTGCATCCTGACTTTCTTCAAAAAGCATATGCAGGGTTGGAACAAAATACTGAAGCTGCATTCGCTTATTGTTTGTGTGCGAGAGTAATAGATGGAGTCGTGAAGAATGAATTCCCTACTAGTATACGCCCTGACCTTCAAACAGGTATTCATGATATTTCATATGATGCTGTAATTAATTGTTGGATAATGTGGTCTTGCGCATTAATAAGAAATTCATCGTATAAAGAATGTGGCGGATTGGAATATTTATATAATCGTCACTTTAATAGAAATATAGGATCGGTTTACAGGAAGGGTGAATCGGATCTTTATATATTCGCAAAATTAAGCTGCAAGAATAAGGTATTTGTATTAAACGAAAGACTTTGCTATTATCGCGATCATAATGATTCTAATACCAATAACTCTAAGCTTGTTGCTACGCGCATATCGGATAATGTTCGAACCTATGATTATATATTTGATGAAATAGAGTATTTTACAGATGAAATTAGAATTATGGCTAAAATAAACTCAATTGGACGATTGTCGATGAAAATGAGTTTGGCTGAGGCTGCATATAGAATTTTATTTATGAGTATGCTAGGGAGAGAGTATATCTCCATTAGAATGAAGATGGTTCGCAATCTAAGAACTGTCATGAGTAGATTTATACTTGATAATGAGTCTATGGGGTGGCCGAGAGTATTTAAATCCGAAGAGATTAATTTTATGGATCGGATATTAAAGGTTGGTGATGTATGAAATTATGTGTTGCGGGGCAGAATCAAATCGCAGTTGAGGGTGTGAGGTTTATTACTCACAAATTCCCCGATGCTAAAGTTTATGTTATACCCAATAAAAGAGATGATGGTAATGACAGTTGGCAACCGTCATTACGCAAGGCTGCTGCTACATTTGGGTGTCAGTTGAGTGATTTAGAAAAAATCGCCAAAGAAAATATAGATTTATTTTTTTCGCTTGAATGTGATACAATAATAAATATTTCTGAAATAGCATGCGATAAATTATTCAACATTCACTTTTCACTGTTACCTTATTATAAGGGCGTGTATACATCGGCTTGGCCAATACTAAATGGAGATTCAGAATCAGGCGTTACATTGCATGTAATTGATGAAAGAGTTGATGGTGGGCCAATAATTGATCAGATCTCATTTAAATTGGAGTACAATGAAACTGCGCTTACATTGTATGATAAGTATCAAGCTTATGGGGTCATATTGCTTATGAATAATATTGACTCCATAGTTTCAAATAATTTTCATGCAATTCCTCAAATCAATGGAGGCTCATACTATAATAAATCATCGATTAATTATCGTGATCTTAAATTAGATTTAAATGTAGATGCGGAGAATCTCAGCAGGCAAATTAGAGCATATTATTTTCCATCATTTCAAATCCCTGAAATTGATGGAATAAGGATAATGAGTCCAATGATTACTGATGTTGTTAGCATCAATCCACCGGGGAGCATTCAATTTATCAATGAAAAGCAGGTGGCGATATCTACTAAATCATATGATGTTCTGTGCAGTGTTGTTACATAAGAAGGATATATTTATGAGTATATCGAACTGCCGAATAATTACATTACCGAAAATTTGCGATGCGCGTGGTAATTTATCTTTCATTGAAGGGGGTAATCATATACCATTCGATATAGCAAGAGTTTACTATTTGTATGATGTGCCAGGTGGTTCTGAGCGTGGAGGGCATGCTCATAAGAGTTTGCAGCAATTAATTGTCGCTATGTCGGGTAGTTTTGATGTTGTTTTAGACGATGGAGATAATAAAATTAGATATCATCTTAATAGATCATATGTCGGCTTGTATGTGCCTAAATTGATTTGGAGAGAATTGGACAATTTCTCATCAGGTGCAGTTTGCATGGTGATTGCATCAAACAAATATGACGAGTCTGATTATTATAGAAGATACGATGAATTTATAATTAATAGAGGTTTAAATTGATTAAATTTGCAAATCCGCTGGCAGAGTATAATGCGTTGAAAATTGATATAGATCAAGCTATAGCGAGAGTTCTTGAGTCTGGGAATTATATTTTAGGAAACGAGGTTGAAAACTTCGAGTATAGATATGCAGAGTATGTTTCTTCAAGGTTCTGTATCGGTGTTGCTAATGGCCTTGATGCATTGACATTGTGTCTGCAAGCGATTGATATTGGAGAAGGGGACGAGGTAATTGTACCTGCCCATACTTTCTTTGCAACTTGGCTGGCTGTACTTCGGCTTGGTGCCAAACCAGTTGGAGTTAATGTAGATACGGATACTTATACTATTGCACCAAAGGGCATTGGAGAAAAAATAACAAAAAAAACGCGTGCGATTATTCCGGTTCATCTGTATGGTAATGTTTGTGATATGAATGCCATTTCTGAATTGGCAACTAAAAATGGGCTGTATATAATTGAAGACGCAGCTCAAGCACATGGAGCGAGTTACGAAAGTAAAAGAGTCGGATCAATTGGACACATGACTGCGTGGAGCTTTTACCCAACAAAAAATTTGGGCTGTTTTGGAGATGGAGGCGCGATAACTACTAATGACGCAAATCTAGATCGAAAAATACGCTCTTTAAGAAACTACGGCTCATCAAAAAAGTATTCGCATGAATTGATTGGTTGCAATAGTCGACTTGATGAAATCCAAGCAGCTATACTGAATATTAAATTGAATCATCTCAATGAATGGAATGCGAAAAGAAAAAAATCAGCGATGATATATGAAAAAACATTGGATTCTGATTTGGTTGTGGTTCCTAAATTTATAAAAAATCAAGAACAAGTGTGGCATTTGTATGTAATAAGCAGTAACCACAGAGATGCACTGAAAGTACATCTTGATAAAAATAAAATTCCCACTATGATTCATTATCCAGTGCCGCCATATCGGCAGGCATCAATAAAGGAAAAATTAATCAATACTGATAAATTTTTGAAAGAAGACTGCCTGAGTAATACAATATTAAGCTTGCCGATGCATCCATTTCTCACTGAGTGCGAGATGAAGACTATCTGTGATGCTGTTAACTCCTTTAGATATTAATTGCCTATGAAGCATGTTAACTTGCATAACTAACATAATAAATTGTTCGCATATATTTATCGTTGTTCTCAGACTTGAGTCATGTTCAGTAAATCAGCCCTGTCACACATCAGCAGGTTGATTTACTGGAGACTGCGCCAGCAGGCGACAGTAGCCTCATGCAGGCCCTAGACAGCTTGAACCATCGCTTTGGTCGTTTTGACCTGAGGCGCAGTGCCCGGGACATCTCCCCCAATCAGATCAGCTTTTTTCTGCGGGCCCACCGTTGCAAATGGGCCATAACGCCGCCTTACCCGGGGTAGAACGACAGCCCGCGCTGATCGATCTTGAACACATCCGTCAACCAGTCGATCATCAGCTCCTGTCCCAATGTGGGATTGTCGTGTGGGCAGTGCTCTGCCCCTGTTTCCTCTTCCGTCGTCAAGCGCAACGTTGCATTGACTTTGTGCTGGAGGGCATAGTTGTAAACCGTGGTCACCGCTTCCACGCCCAGCACATCGTGGCCCCCATGGATGATCAAATACGGGCAGCGCATGTGCTCCAACACCCCTTCCAGCTTGAACGGCTTGGCGATTTCGGTAGCTTCTGCCATGGACTTGGCCCCAAACACCCATTTGATGTGCCCTGCCAAGCCGTGGTTGTCGTCACGCGATTTCCAGCGTTCGTGGATGTCCCAGATGGCTCCGTGCGAGATGCAGGCCGCCAGGCGATGCTCCATCGAGGCAGCCCGGGCCGCATAGTAGCCCCCCAAACTCGAACCACTCATCGCAATTCGGGTGGTGTCCACATCGCTTCGTTGCTCCAGCCAGTCGATGCACTTGCCGATCGGCACTTCGTAGTCGTGGCGAGTCACCAATCCATGTCGACGCAATGCGCCGCCCTGTCCGGGTCCGTCGACCAACAAGACCGAGATGCCGCGCTGCAGGGCACCTCGGCCGGTCATGAACCAAAGCTCATCTTTGAAAGAATCCAAACCGCCGACCGAAATCAGAACGGGCTGGCGCTCGCCGCCATTGGGCGAGCGGATGAAATATGCAGGCAGGGGTTTGCCCGGCTCGTAGGGGATATCGACCACCTCTGCTTTCGGGGTGAGTTGCGCTAAAAATTTGTGCGAGGCCTTTTCACAGCGATCAAAGGTGGCCAATCTCCTGGGGTCATCCGCTTTCAGCCAAAACTCGGCTTCGCGGAAATAGTTGGCAGCCCTGAGCCAGCAGTTCATGGCCGTGCGGACGTGGTGGCGCGACATTTCTTCATCGCCCCGCCTGTCATTGCGTTCGGCAATGTGGGTCCACTCGCGGTACCAACTTTCGAAATCGTTCGGAATGATTTTGCTGGCCGCCTGAAAGACCTCGCTGACTGTACCGGCCCCTTCCTGGGTTTCACCCAGGCCGCGCCGGAACTGATACGACATCCAGAAGTCATCATGCCAATGGTGCCAGCCAAAAGGTTCGTAACTGGGTGGTTTGCGGGTGGTGTTCATGGTGAAAATCGAGTGAAAGGAAAAAAATCATTGCGGCTGATAGCCGATGTCTTTGACGAGCTTGCCAAATTTGTCGTAATCGCTTTTGAGCAGGCGGCCAAAATCTTCGGGGGTTCCCGTTTGCGGAATCAAGCCCAGCGTGCTCATGGACTTTTGAACCTCAGGCAGGCGGATGGCGCGATTGATTTCGTCGTTCAGTCGACTCACGATCTCAGCGGGTGTTCCTGCGGGCGCCACAAACCCGAACCAGCCGGGCGCAGCATAGCCCGGCACCGACTCACCGATGGTGGGCAAGTTAGGCAAGGCAGGATCGCGCGCCGGATGGGTGATGCCCAGCACCTTCAGTTTGCCCGCGTCGGCCAGTGCCGCGATGCTGGTGTAAGAGGTCACACCCAGATCAAGCCGTCCCCCCGTGATATCGGTCACGATCGGGGCATTGCCCTTGTAGGGGACATTCAGGAATTTGAACCCGGACATGTAGGCCAGCATCTCGAACGACATGTGCGGCAAGCCGCCTGTGCTGGTGGTACCGATCGTCATCTTGCCCGGGTTGGCTTTTGCCCACTGGATCATTTCAGTGACATTTTTGTAAGGGGCATCGGGGCGTGCGACCAGCGCCAGGTAATTCACGGCCCCCAGGGCCACAGGCGCAAAGTCCTTGGTCACATCGTAGGGCATGCTTTTGTTGGCGTGGGGTGCCAAGGCCAAATTGGTCACCAGGCCCACGCCCATCGTGTAACCGTCCGGCGCCGATTTGGCGGTCAGATCCAGTCCGATTTGGCCACTGGCCCCGGCTTTGTTATCAATCACAACGGGTTGCCCCAAGCGCTCCGAAATTTTGTTGCCGATCAATCGGGCAATGACATCGGGCCCGTCACCCGGTGTGTAAGGGACAATGATTTTGATCGGACGCACGGGGTAAGACTGAGCCAGCGCCAACCCCCATGTCAAACCGCAGAGTCCGCCGAGCAAAATTCGCCGCAATTGCTGAAATTTCATATCTTTCCTTCCGTGTTAAAGCTGTTCAGGCCCGCCGCTTTTCAAGAAGCTCGACCGTTGTGATTTGCTTGACGGTATCCCAGGCGCGGCCCATGGCTTCCATGGCGCCCATTTCCTCGCGCGCAATCGCCGTGACCCACTCGCCGCCTTTGTGCAAATCAGCCTCGTAGCGCAAAGACCTGAACAGGTCGGATGAACGCTGCATGTGATCTGCAGCCCGAGCCACATCGTTCGCGCTCAATCCTCGCAATGTCAACTCCTGAGCCACCCGGCGCAGATAGCCGGCAGCGCCTTGTCTGCCCAAGACACCATGGTTGGGAATTTGGCCGTTGATGAACAAAGGGCGACGCTCGCCCGTGGGGGACAAAGGGTCTTGAACCTCACCTCGCAACACAGCCTGGGCAAATCGGGCCATGCCAGGTGCGCCAGTCTCCCAATGCGGGATTTGCCATGGGTTGCCAAAAAGGGCATAGGGTTTGGGGTAGTCGCCGCGCAGGATCTTCAAGTTGCGACGGAAGCTGTCGCGAATTGCCTCCGCAATGCGCCAGTGGGGGTCACGCTGGGGCTCAACCCAAACCATCAAAAACGGGCCATAACCGTCGTGCAGACTCCACTGCCCGCCCCAAGGGTGGTGATGTGGCCAAGCCTGGTATTGGTCACCCGTGCGTTGCGACGCCTGAGCCCAGGCTTGGGCAAAGACCTCGATCGGGCATTCGTATCGGGCGTGCTCTGACAGATCGTTGGGTTCCCACAAAATCACCACGTTTTTTTTCAGGTCGTAGCCGGCCACCACCACATGGTGGCCGAAGCCTGTTTCTTTCATCGTGGAGTGCTGGAAAGCCAGGCGTGGGGAGGTTTTTGCGCCATGAGGCAGCAACAGGCTGTAGTGCAAACCCACCTGCACGGGTATGCCTTGATCGATCAGGTCCTTGAGTCGTGCAAACGCCTCTTCGAAACCTCCTTCGGGGTCTTCTTCCCAATGGCTTTTAAAGCCCAGAGCCTTGGGGGTGTACTCCCAAATTTCATGAAAAGCCCCTTTGCCGCCGTTGAACGCAGGTGCACCCCAGGCAGGGCACCAGCGGAAAGAGAACCCGTCGCCGCTGAGTCCGTCGGCAAACAGCACATCGTCCTCGCCAAAATGTCGCAAGCTGCCCAACAGACCTGTGAAATAACATCGACCCGCATTGCCCTGGTCCGGATACCCCTTGGGACCTAACCAAGTCATGGAGTAATAACTCTCCGAATACGAGGTGATTTCAGGCACGGTGCGTCTCCTGTCGTTATTAGCGATTTGATCAATTTATACAGGACGCCTCGCCAAGCGTCAACGGACGGCGCCCGGAAAGCTGACGCCTCGGTGATGACCGCAGGGCGTGACGGGGATTGAATGTCGAATAACATGGCCACAGATTTGCCATTGCTTGATCCGCCAACGAGGCCACTTGACGCCCGATGCTCAACGGAGACCGACCATGGAACTACTGACCAACCCCGAAGTCTGGATCGCATTTGTCACGCTGACCTTGCTCGAGCTCGTGCTCGGCATCGACAACATCATCTTCATCTCCATTTTGGTGGACAAGCTGCCCGTTCATCAGCGGGAACTGGCCAGGCGATTGGGGCTCTTCATGGCCATGTTCATGCGCCTGGGGCTTTTGTTGCTGCTGGCGTGGATCGTCGGACTGGTGGCCCCGCTCTTTACGTTGTTCAATCATGATGTTTCCGGTCGAGACCTCATTTTGATCTTGGGGGGCTTGTTTTTGGTCTGGAAAAGCACGACCGAAATTCATGGCAGCCTGGAGGGCGAGGAAGGGCATACCTCTGCCACTGTCAAGGCCACCTTTGCCGCAGTGATCACGCAGATCATGCTGATTGATTTGGTGTTTTCTCTCGACTCCATCATCACGGCGGTCGGCATGGTCGATGATGTGCGGGTGATGATCGCGGCGGTGGTGGTGTCGGTGGCGTTGATGATGGTTTTTGCCGGCCCCATCGGTCGCTTCGTCTCGGCTCATCCCACGATCAAAATGCTGGCTTTGTCGTTCCTGGTGGTGGTGGGCGTGGTGCTGATCGCGGAAGGCTTTGATCACCATGTCCCCAAAGGGTATGTTTATTTTGCAATGGCTTTTTCTTTGGGCGTCGAATTGCTCAACATCCGCATGCGCAAACGTGCCACGCCGCAAGTCAAGTTGCGAAGCGCGTATAGTCAAGAACAGACCGACACCGCAGAACGTCCCTCGCAGGCGGGCGATCGGCCCAAAGACTGACCATGAAGAACCGAATTTTTTTTAACGAAGTGGTGACGCGCGACGGCTTTCAGATGGAGCCTGAATTCGTGCCCACCGACACCAAAATTGCGCTCATCAATGCCCTCAGCCGATGTGGGTATGCCAAGATCGAAGTCACCTCGTTCACCTCGGCGCAATCCATCCCGATGCTGCGCGACGCCGAAGAGGTCATGGGGCGCATCGACCGTGTGAGTGGCGTCGAGTACACGGTGCTGATCCCCAATTTGCGCGGTGCCGAGCGCGCCATGGGGGTCAAGCCCGATGAATTCAATCTGGTGATGTCCACCTCGGAGACCCACAACCTGACCAATTTGCGCATGCCCCGGGAAAAAAGCTTCATGGCCTTGCGCGAGGTCATAGAGCGTCATGGGTCGCTGGTCCCGATCAATGTTTCGCTTTCAGCCTGTTTCGGTTGCCCGATGGAAGGGGACGTCCCGGCTGCCGAGGTGATGCGTTGGGCGCAGCGGTTTGCTGATTTGGGTGTGCGGGGGCTGACGATTTGCGACACCACCGGCATGGCCCACCCGCATCAAGTGGCGGCCCTGTGCGAAGCCTTGCGCAGGCAGTTCCCCGCCTTGCAACTGACCCTGCATTTCCACAACACGCGCGGCATGGGGCTGGCCAATCTGCTGGCGGCCGTGCAGTCGGGCATCGACCGCTTCGATGGATCGTTAGGCGGGTTGGGCGGTTGTCCCTATGCCCCAGGGGCCAGCGGCAACATTTGCAGCGAAGACGCGATACACATGCTCGACGCCATGGGTTTGGACACCGGCATAGACTTGCAACAGTTATTGCCCATCGCACGTCAATTGCCAGAGGTGGTCGGCCATGCGGTTCCGGGCCAAGTGGCGAAAAGCGGGCGCATCACCGATCTGCACCCGGTTCCTGAATCGATTTTGCGCTCTTGATGATCAGTTGATTTTTTACAGCGCCAAGTATGTTTTTGGTGTCAGCACCATATGGCGACTTTTATCTACTGATGTCTTTTCCGAAAAGAGACAGACTTTAAATCCGCTTCGCAATATTTGGATCATCGCTCAATTTCTTAAAACCAAAGTATGGGAGAATGATGAGCTGTAAAGGGCTGGTAAAGACGCGGCAACCGTTTTTCTTCAGCGCGCATCTGCAATTAAAGACTCTGAGTTCCATCAAAAAGATCAGCTTCTTGCTTTTAAATTTTATAAAGATTAGCATCAATAACTTTCAAAATTCAGAGGTCATTGATGAAAATTGCACGCACTTTTGGGTTGATATTCGCGTCAGCTTTGACGGCTATTCCGCTGACTGCCCAAGCCCAGTTTGGTAACTTGCTCCAGCAACTTCAGCAATTGCAGCCGCCGGGTCAAAGAAATCCAACTGCAAGTCCAGCATCGCCGACAGGCAGGGGTAAACCGGGTGCACAGGCCAGCAGTGACCAGTGGTGTCAGCAGCAGGTGGCTACCTTAGGTGGGATGAAAGTTGATCCTTCCATCGTGGCCAGTGAATTCAGAGTGACCGAACTGGAGGCGTTGCAGGATCAGTTTTTGCAAGCATTCCGGCGTGACAAAATCAGCAAAACATTTCCAAGTGCCAGATTCTTTCAGTCTTCATTTGAAACCAAGAGAGTACGCGCAATTTATGATACCTTTTTGGCATTCCCTGAACCTGAAACCCTGGCAGCGTTGATCCAGATTTCACGTGCGCAAGATCAGCAAGAGCGTGCGGACGCATTGATGGCATTGACCTTTTTACATTTGCAAGCGCCCGAGCTCTCTATCCAAAAGGACCGGTGGTGGAATCTATTTCAGAGCACATTGGGAACAGAGCATTTCACATCGCTTGTCTTCAAAGCCCGCCTGAATGCTTATGGCGAGTATGGCCAGAAAAATCTTGCACAGGCCCTTGGTGATCTTGTCAGGGCGGGCAACTTGAAAGCCCAGTATTCTCAAGGTGATATCCGCAAAGAGTTTGACACGCAGAACTACCAGTTGATCCACACGTCCACCGTTAAAGATATTTTCAATAATGAACCCAACATGCCTTTTAAGCAACAGTGGCAGGGGCCGGCTCAGATGGGAATGCAGATTGAGCAAGCCCAACAGGCTTATGCACGACAATTGCCGAATACCCGTGTTGGCCGCATGTATGCCGAGGCCGAGCGCATCAATACCGAATCGATCCAAATCGGTAATCAGATCATTCAAAGAACGCAAAATGGCAACCAGTTGCTGGGGCAAATTGAAAGCTTACGCTCATTACAGTCTAATGCCCCGGGTGAAAAGCCCGTGTTTGCCGATGTAAGCCCTGAGGTGCAATCTGCGCAACTGAAGATGATTCGGCAACTGAATTCACTCGATGAAGATCAGAAAAAACTGCTGACTCAGGCGCAAGAGAAACGGATGGTGGCTCAGGGAATCATTCATCAATCCTATGGTGAATTATTCCAGGTGATGATGTCGAACATGAGTGGCAACATGGTTCAGATGGCGGCTCCTTTGCCCGCGCTGACTCAGGCCAACAATGCGCTGATTCAAAGCTGCATCATCTCGACCAAGTGGGATCAAGCAATGCGCGCCAAGGACATCCCCAAACCGGATGGAAAAAAAGCAGAGTCAGCGGTATCTGACCTGAGCAGCAAATACAAGGATTGATGGATGACGACCCAGTCAAATACCATGCGACGTCGAGGCATCTTGGCATCGCTGTCTGCGGGCCTGATCGGCACATACAGGACGGCTTGGGCGCAGCCTGCCGTTCAAAAAGTCAAGCCCAAAAATCCTCCAGTGTGGACAGGCTTTGGCCTGAACGGCGGTGCTGCACAGGCTCGTTACGATTTGTCTCGCGCTTTTGTGCGTCAGCAGTATAAGGTCGATTTGACCAGCTCTGAGGCTTTTCAATTCATGATTCGCCCCCTCCAACGCTTGTTGGCGGACCAACATGCGGGCACAGTGCAATTCAAAAACTCGGTGGAATTCGGCGAAGACTTGCTGCTTGGCTTCGTCCATGACTACGAAACCACTGTAGGCGCTCGGGTCGAAAAAGACGGTCAAAACGCAAACACATTGTTTGTCTTCATGTCTGGTGCAGGCATGATTCTGTCGTTTTCCAAATCCAGCGGATGGCGGATGGTATCGTCGTTCCCCTTCATGTTGCGCATGGAGCGACCAGGCGGTGATCTGAAGGACATTCGTGGCAAGGCCGTGGCGGTTATGGATCAGGCTTATGTTGCATATGGGCAAGCTTTCTCACATTTTTTGAAGCGATTCAACAAATGGGATCAAGGCTTCAGCAGCAATTATTTCGCGAGGTTAACCAAAGCGACCATCCACAAGGATGCACAAACCAAGCTGAACAGTTTTGGCATCGAGAGTCAGTTAACGCCTGAGCTTTTGGGTTTTTCGAGCAGTTCCGCTTTGTGCGACAACCTCGACATCCCTCTTTTGCCTTTTCAAGAAAATGACGCACTGGGAAAGCGATTTGCTGTCAAATTTTCCGATGACCTCGCCGCCCAACAACTCATTGATATTCCAGATGCAGACTTGAGATTTGAAGTCGTTTTACGAGATGTAGACAAGCAGCGCATCGACAGCACTCAGCGCGGAGTCACCATTGTGCGACGCAGCGTAGTTCTGCGCTTGATGGTCTACGATGAGTATTCCAACTTGCCGGACAAAAGGCTTCTCAATGTTTTGGCCATGTCCACTGGCGAAGACAGAATTCCATTGCAGTCGACAGAAGATGACACGCCCGAGCGGGATCTGGTCTTTTTGGACCGACTCATCACCCGTACTCTGACGCAATTGCTGAAAGGTTTGGCAACCCGCAATGCGCAGTTGCTGGGCTCTGTCGAAGTCAAACTCAGTGCCGTGGAGCCAGCTTTGCCGCGATTGCTTGAGTTGTGCATGAAAACCCGAGGATAAACCCATGATCAAGACTCCTTTCATCACCCGAACCATGCTCCATTTCTTCATGGTGGCATGTTTGGCGATCAGTGCCAATATCTGTTGGGCACAGCAAAAATTTGTCCGTGCTCAAGGCACAGACAGCTCCAAAGAAGCTGCGATTCAGAAAGCCAAAGTGGCGGCCTGGAAAAGCTATTTGGGTAGCTTGCAGGGGGCCAAGCTGGACAACATCATGGCCAATGAAAAGGCCTTTCTCTCAGACATTGACAACATCGTGGTGGATGTCAATGTGGTCGATGAAAAGTGCACCTCTGGATTTTCTTCCACATGCAATGTCAGCATCAAGGCCACAATCAATGAAAACTTGGTGGACAGCCGCCTGCGTCAAACCGCTCAAGGGGCAGGTGGCGGTAAAGCCAGTGCCCAAGACGACATTGCTTTTTTGGTCATGGCCCGAGTGGCCGATACACAAACTTCTTTTGACACCAAGGTGACCAAGCGTGCTGAGTCTACCGTGGGAACCGCTGGTTCATCGGCCAGCGCAGACGCGGTGACCGCCAATCGCTCTGGCAGCGCAGAAACCTCGGCCGATGCTGTATCTGTGACTCAGAGCTCGAAGACGGTCAGTGGCGGCTCGCAGGAAAATAAGCGCGACCGCATCAAATATACGGCCTGGCCGAACATTGATGATTTGCAAAATCGGGTGGGCGAAGCGTTGACCAATAGCCGCATCAGCACCATCCCCTGGGAGGAGTTGGTCAGCAATTGCGGTGTCAGCGATAACGATCCGTTTTCCAAAATGTACGCTGAGTCTGAGACGGGTCAGCTTCCTGCCAATTTGCGCAACGACACATTCAAGAAAATCAAGGAATGCCAACTGAGCAAGTTCATACTGGCCTCGATCGAGGTGGACGGCTATCGAACTGACCCCAACACGGGATTATGGTTAGCCAGTGGCAACATGAATATCACGGTTTTCGATTTAACCGGGCGATTTGCACGCAGCATCGGGTCGGCCAACAGAACTTTCAGCGGTCGGGCTGAAAAGTTGACCGATGCCGGTCGTGCCGCCCTGGCCAATGCCGCCAAGGTGGCCGCTGATGTGGTCATCAATCAGCTCAACTTGAAATAAATTCGGCCAGCTATGAAGCTTAAGATGAATTGGAGACCAGCATGGGCCGCGTTGGCGTTTGCTCTCCTGTTGCCTTGGCTTGCCCAGGCCCAGGTGGTCATGCGTGAAGTGGTGGCAACCGGTAACGGTGGAGATCCGTCCAGAGCCACCATCGATGCCATTGAGAACGCCATCTCACAAGTGGGGGGCATGCGTATTTCTACTGCTACCTCTTTATCCATGAGCGAGGTCACGCAAGGCAATCAAACCACCATACAAGAAGATTTCAAGCAAAACATCGAGAAAATCACTCGCGGAGTGGTGAAATCCTATACCGTCCTCGAATCGGGAACAAGTCCAGGGACCGGTCGTTCGTTTGTCAAAATCAAAGCGATGATTCCGACCTACAAAATGTCGGAACAGCTCAGACGTTTGAAGCTGGCCGTCGCCCCGATTGTGGTGACGGGACCGGCGCGGAGTCGGCCAGATTCGAGTGAATTTGCTGAGGCCATTTCAGCTTCCCTGGAGGCTTACCTCACGCAAACACGCAAATTTGCCATGATTGACCGGCGATACACGGACAAGACCCAGCGTGAATTGTCCAATGTCAATGCCCGCAACGCCCCCATTGAGGAGTCAGTCAAAATCGGCGTCCGTGTGGGTGCAGATTATTTGGTACTTGCTGCCCTGAAGGAGTTTGCCCCCCAGCAACAGCAGCAACAAAGAGTCACCGGTCGCGTGGTGATGCGCCAGTTGGTGCCTGTTGGTATCGATGTTCGAGTCATCGATGTGGCTACCGGTCAAATCAAGTTCGCTCAGTCTTATCAGCACCCTGGGCGTTTGCCTTCTTCGGTGACCTTAGGTCAATTCGCCAACGACATCGGTGCTGACATCGGTCAGGTCATCAGCACGGCCATTTATCCCGTTGCAGTTCTCAGCGGCTCTGAAACAGAAGTCACTCTGAACCAAGGCGGTGAAACAGTCCAAGTAGGCCGAATCTATCGCCTGGTCAGCCTGGGACCCAATTTGATAGACCCTTACACCCGCGAGTCCTTGGGACCCGAAGAACGTGAGGTCGCCCGAGCAGAGGTAACCAGTGTCACCGATCGCACGGCAACAGCACGCGTCATCTCCGGGCGCTTGCCTCAGCCCATCGCATCGGGTGCTTTGCTGGCTCGTGTGATCCCTGACGATGGCAGCATGGCTGTCAGTGCGCAGGTTAACCTCCCAGCCCTGCCCGGCGCAGGATCAGGGGCGGGGGGCGGCAAACCCAAATCAAAAAATGACGAAGACTGGTAAATCAAAAAAGGATCTCTGATCATGACTTTCAAAAAAACACTGACGATTCGACCATGGTGCATGGTGGCGGCTTGCTGTGTGGGTTTTCTGACCTCAGTGACAGCACAGCCGGCTAAATTGGAGCTTGAGCAAAAGCCTTTGCCTGAGCTACCCAACAGCATTTCTGGCGGTGAAACTGTGCGCTCCAGAATGGATAAATTCATTCGGGATCAAGGGTTGCGGGGCGTGAAAGACAATAAAAAAGATGAAGACGGCAGAACAGTGCTGATCGAATTCGCCACAGCAACCATCGCAGCTGCACCTGGCGACCCCAACTTTGTCACCGCGCGCATCAACGCCTTCAATAAAGCCATGCTCACTGCCAAAGGGCAGTGTGCTGAATTCCAGAAAACTGTGGTCGCTACGGAAGCCATCATGGAAACCGGAATGCCCCCCCCCGAGCGAGCCAAGGCTGAAGCTGAACAAATGCGTCGCGAGGGGCTGGCACAAGAAGGTGCCATGAAGGTGGCGCAAGCGCTGCACACCGATGTCAAGTCGCGCAACAACATGCCGGCGTCCATCCAGACCGCCGCACTGTACGGTGAAAAATTGCTCAGCGACAAAATGTCTGAGGAAATCCGAAAGAAAGGTCTGGATCCCAACAAGCCGGTTGATCAGCAAGTGGCTAAAACGATTGCCGAAACGCAGAGTTTTAAAAATGCTGTGGCTACCGTGGCTGCAGCCCGGTGCACCGGCATCAAGGCGATGGCCTCTTTTGAACAAAACCCCAGTTCTGGTCAAGGGCAGGTCGGTGTGGTCACGGTTTGGACCGAGAAGCTGCATGCGATAGCCGACGCCATTGTCACCAACCAATGGGACCTGATTCGACGTGGGGAGCCAGGCAAAACCGTTGCAGACCACATCCCTGACGATTTACGCACTTTGCTCACCACTTACGGTGCGCAGTTGGTTCGCGACGAAAAGGGCGAGTATGTGATATTGGCCTATGCACAAGCCCAGCCCAGAACAAAAAATCAGCAAAGCATTGATTCTGCTTACGAAGTGGCGAAAACTCGAGCGATGGGCTTGATTCGCTCCTTCATGGGTGAAAACGTTGAGGTCACGCGCCAATTACTCGATGCAGAAGTCTCTACCGTTTTCACAGACGAATCGACCCGTTACCAGGATGACAGCGCATTCAATAAAACGGTTCGCGCTGTGGGCGAAGCGTTGCCTATCAGCGGCATGACGGTCGCTCACGAGTGGGAAACTCTGCACCCGGCCAATAATGGACCAGTGGTGGGTGTGGTCATGCAATGGAAGGTGGCTTCGGCGCAAATCGCTGAATATTTGGCCAAGCTCAATCGCGCCAGCGCTGGAAAGGCAGCCGAGGCGGCTCGAGGCAACACGGGCGGTGGAGCCCCCCCTTCTGCGGGTCGTCCCGCAGAGCCGCGTAAATCAGACGCCTACACGGGCCAAGGTCGTGCATCACGGGACTTTTAATGCATTTCAAGAGCTGGCGTCTGGCCAAGATCCTGGCCACTGCATGTTTGGGTTCAAACCTACTCTGGGCGCAAATGCCTCAGGTTTTGCGTGATCAGTTGCAGACAGGTCAAATGGTGATTCGAGATGGCCAGGCTTATGCTATGGCCAGTGGTCCGTGGCGTGGTACCCGAGAAGGAACGCAGGAGTTGCTGGTGACTGCGGCCATGCGAGTGATGTCGCATCGCTTGTGTGGTGTCGAGCCAGCGCCAGGACGCCGTTTGGAAGCGACCTTGCATGGGGTTAAATTACTTAGCGTCGAGGCACAAGGGACTGACATGGCGGTGATCATTCAGGCTCCAGTTCAAAAGCCCGCTTGTCGGATGGTAGTGACTGCGGTCAACGAGTCGAGTGCAGATGGGGCGCCTCGCCCAATTGATGGGGCTCTGGCGCCCAGACCCTCTGAACCTGCAACGAACCGTTCCTCAGACATTGTGATAAGGAAATTCGGTGGTGAATACTGATCCTCTACGAAAAGGCAAATGGTTCTGGGCCTTTTTGCTTTCAAGTGCCTGCCTTGGATCTGCCCTTGGCCAAACGGTGCGCGAGGAGCTGGTTTTGTTGGACAAACCCGATGGAAAAATCACAGCTGTCAAATTGTCTGCGGGCAGCAGCATCAAGGTACTAAGGCGCCAAGGGTTTTGGGTGGAGATTGATGCAAGCGGCAGGACTGGATGGGCCAAAGTTTCACAACTGAATTTTGCTGCTGCAGGGTCTGGGCCCACCGCCATTGATACGGGGCGTTTAGGCACGGGTAACATCGTCTCCACCTCGGCGGCACGTGGGCTCTCAGCCAAAGACTTGCTGAATGGTCAACCCGATTTCACCGAGGCCAACAAGCTCGACGCGCTGACTGCCGAACCAGGGTTAGTTGCTGCTTTTTTGTCAGCTGGCGCGGTTGTGACCCGCAACGAGAAAATTCAACTCTCGTCACAGCAGCCCCCTGCAGTCTCGGCTTCCGGTCCCAGTCGTCAGGCCGTGGGTGCACCTCCTGCTGCTAAAAAGAAAGGCGAAGATGATTGGTAAGAAACACCTGGCGTTGGCGGGTTTGGCTTGGGTAGCGAGCATGCCGCTCAGCGGATGGGCGCAAACCGATGAAGAAAAAGTGGGTAAAGCGGCCGCCGCTCAAGTGATGGGGGCAGCGCCGCTGATCCAAGTTGATGAAATTCAAAAATACATCAACACCCTTGGGCAAGCATTGGCTACTCAGTCCGGGAGTCACTATAAATGGCGTTTTGGGGTCATCAAGTCGGACGCGATCAATGCCTTCGCGATGCCTGGTGGTTATGTCCTGCTGTCTTCGGGGTTACTCAAACTGCTCGAAAGCGAAGATGAACTGGCTTTTGTGATTGCCCACGAAATCGCTCATGTCTCGCGACGACATCATTACCAAGTTGTGCAGCGCCAGCGCTTGGCAGATCAGGCAGCAAAAAATTTACAGACGGTGTCGCAAGATCAGGACACGGCCAAGTTGGCTCAAGCCAGCGGACAAATCTATGCGCGAGGCTTAGACAAAGGCGCCGAGTTTGAAGCCGATCGAGTGGGTGTTGAGGTCATGACCCGCACGGGATACGATCCTTCTGCGGCCATCAGTGTTCTGGAAAAACTGCAAAAACTCAAGGGCAACGACCCTCGTTCCGAGTTGTTGTTCTCAACACATCCTTCGCCTGCAGAGCGGCTTGACATGCTTTTGCAAGCAGGCATTGACAAACTACCACGCCCGACCAGCCAGGCCAACGCCACTCGTCAAAATCGATTCCAGAAAATGCTGCATGCCATTTGAGCCCTCATCGTGCCGCGAGCTTAACGCCTTTTTTCCCTGTCCGAAACTTTAATCGTCCGATCCAGCGCAGTTTCAGCAGGCCATGACTTCAGCACAACTCATACAACGACAAAGCAATGGCCCGGATTTGTCGGTCACTGTATGGCGCGAACGGGTGTCCGACGAGCCATCAGGAGCATGGGTATTCCGTAAAGTTTGGGCCTGTGGCGCTTCACCCGATGCCCAGGCTTGGCTGTCATGGGCTGAAAATGAGCATTTGATACTGACTTTATTGGGCCATGAACACAGCCCCCATGTGGTGGAGGTCTGCAGTTTGCAAAGGCACCCGGATCGGGTCGAGGTGGTCACGCGGGATGCGGGCCCCGAGTTGCGGCGGCATTGGTTAGGACATCTGACCACGCCCATGTTGTTTGAGCGGGAATCGGATGTGCTCAGACTGGCCCGTGCGTGTTTAAAGGGCCTGCTTGAGGTGCATACATGGCGAGTGATTCATGGTGATGTGAAGGCCGACAACCTTTGTATTCCTGCCGCGCCATCAAGCGGTCAAGGGCGAATCCGATTGGACCTCAGACATTTGCGCTGGATTGATTTTGCATATGCTGTGCACAGCGAACGACCCCTCAAGTTTGTCTTGCCTACTGATCCAGTTCGCCTGGATTATTTGCCCGATTTTTACCGTGAAGCGATCGTCAAGTCCCAGCAAAGCCGAGATCCATCTTGGATTCAGAGGGCGGCTTGCCCGGCGGTGGATCTGTTTGGCTTGCTACAAATGCTGACCAGCATGAGCGCGCCAGGCCGGACATCGGGATGGCATGCTTGGTCACGCTGGCAACGAGCCTGCCGGGGATGGTGTCAACCACCACGTTCTGAGGAGGATATTTGGGAGCGCCCAACCTTTGAATTGTTGGCCTACACCGAAGAATTACTGCAGGCTTTGGACGAACCTGCTTCAAGTTGGGACAAGATGGGAACCCATCTGCCCGAATCGATGCAGGAAGTCTTTTCGACGCCGCTTCTGCCAGATCACCAGACTCCGGCTCTCACCCCTTTGTTGCCGGGGACCATGGCCGGCGGTGTTCTCCCGGCGGTGTCTGAGATGCCCTCCTATCTCAGCGATAAGCCATCGATCCAGTCATCACAAAAAGGGTCAGTAAAACCCTGGCGACAATGGCTTGCTAGCGCAGCACTGATGGGTTTGTTTGTCTGGATCGATCAACAGTTTCAGCATTCAGGCCAGAGACTTTCCGATGCCGAGGTGATATCAGGGCTTTTGGCCATGGTCATTGCCCCTTTATTTGGGGTCACCAGTTTTTGGCAATGGTGGACCCGTTCGAACAAGCTCAGGTTGGCCACGAGCATTATGGCAACGGTCTTATGTGCCATTGCGGCTTATCTGACCATGGCATTGTTTCCACAAGTTGTGTCGGCTGTCGTTGTCGCAACCATCATTGTTGCTCTTGCCATCCTGACCTGGTTGTGGTGGAGTTGAGGGAAGCCCATGTCCAAGTTGATTCAAAATACCATAGAGATGCTGCAACGCTTGGCCCAACTGTATTTGCCCGCGATTCATGGGCTCATCCAGCGAGGCGTGGGGGTCAAGACCTTGTCGATGTCGATGGTCGCCCACTATTCCAGGCGTCTCGGCACCCGCACCGTTTGGGCGGTTGGCGTCTTGGCCACGCTCTATGCCACTTATTTGTTGGGCTTGAGCTTATGGGTACCCGGTGCCCCCAAAGCCAGTCATGATGTGATCCTGAAAACTCGTCTGTCAAGCCCTGCGCCTTCACCAGACATCCTGATCGTTGATATAGATGAAAGAACCTTGGCTGCACTGTCAGCTCAGCACGGACGTTGGCCTTGGTCGCGTGATGTGTTGGCGGACGGACTACAAAAAATCACCGATCTCGGCGCTCGCGCAGTACTTTTCAATGTGCTGATGTCTGACCCGGATAAAAACCATCCTGATGCCGATGCCGTGATGGACTTGACAGCACAAATGAGCTCGCAAGTCGCCTTCCCCTTGATCCGGCTCAACCCGGATAACGACAAACTCAGCACCCTGGAAGTGGCTCAAATTCCCGGTGCTCAACTCAAGCCGGATCACGCCAAGGGAACCACCATGGCGGCGGTTTTACCAATGTTTGCCAGCATGCAAGAGCGCTTGGGCGTGGCCAATCAAAAACCGGATGGCGACGGCATTGTGCGCAAATACCCTTTACGCTGGGCAGAAACTACATTTGTCCTCCCTTCAGTGGTACAACGAACGGCAGAGCTTGCTGGAGCCCATCTGGCGGATATTCCAGATGTGATGCCTTTGAATTGGCGCAACAAAAAGGGTCGGTATGCGCGCGTTTCTTTCAGCGATCTTTATCTCGATCAATTGACGCCAGAACAAACCGCCGCTTTCAAAGAGTCGTTGGTTGTGCTGAGCTTGTCGGCGCCGGGTTTGGGGCAGACCAAGCCTACGGCGGTTATGGCTGTGCAAGACGATGGTGAAATTTTGGCTACGGCGCTGGATGATGCCCTCAAAGGTTCCTATTTGCGCACATTGCCGTCTTGGGTTGCTTTCCTCATCAACCTGCTGACCATTTGGACTCTGGTTTGGTTGAGCACAGGTCACCGCAAAGCGGGGTTGTTGAATAAAGTTTTTGTATTGGCCCAATCGGGCTTGGGTAGCATCACCATGCTGTCGGCCAGTTATACCTACTACTTGATTGATTTGTCCGATAGCATGTCGTTTGGCTTGGGTGTTTTTGCAGCCATCAAAATGGTCCAGAGCATGGATGATCGGTGGTCTCGCGCTTGTCCCGGATTCAGAAAAATCCGGCATGCCCATGCCTCTGGACAACTGTGGCTGCTCGGTTTTTTGGATCACCAGGTCACGTCAGGACGAGCCAAGGCGTTACAGGCCCAGTTGGAGCGCATCGTGGGTTTACCCAACGTGGTTCGGATGGACGACCTGTTCGCTGGTGAGAGCTTTATCAAGGCACGTTGCTCCCAGTACAAGGCCATCTTGGTTAACGTTGATCGGTCACGAGTGTCCGCAATCCAAGAGTTGTTGAGCCAACCCGAGTACGCGCGCATTGACGCCGCCTTATTTGACATGCAAGAGCCGTGGAACACTGAGAATCCGGCATTCAGCCAAGAGGTGGCTCCGCTTGTTTTGGCCAGTGCCTCACGTTTGCTCGGTGCCGTTGACACTTGATCTGATCATGGCCCAGTCCACACCGCATCGTCACGCAGCCCACGAAGACGGAGAAAATCGGCCTGCAGCCGAACGTCCTCGGGTGCGTTTCAGCGTGGCTTCCTTGGCAGGATCCCATGCGCAGATTAATCAGGATAGCCATTCCACGCGCTCCCCTGATTTTTTTGCGGTGGCCGATGGCGTAGGCGGGGGCAGCTTGGGCGAAGTGGCCAGTGCCATGGTAGTCCGGCATTTGGCCCAGTTGGCAGACCCCGTTCCCGAGCGCGTGACCCAGAGCCTGCAAGCGGCAGATGCTGCGATTGCTGAGCGCATGCGGAAAGAGGGGCACGGTCCAGGTGCGGCAGTGTGTGCTGCGGTTTGGCGGCTTGGGTCTGGCGCCAAGACTTGGCTGACGATGGTGGTGGGTGATTGCCGGGTCGGGGTGCTTGCTCCCCAAGATGGCAGTTGGCGAGTGCGTTGGTCTTCGCCGCTGCAAACCTATCAGAGCATGGGTTGGGTCCCCCCCAAAGGGGTGAACCCTCAGGCGCCGATCAATATGGTCGGTTGTGGCATGTCGCTGCCGGCCCACTTTGAAACAATGACCCTTGTCCACGGGGAACGTCTGATCTTGTGCAGCGATGGTTTTCATCAGGTTTACCCCGATGATTTGCCGGTTGCCGACTGGTCAACCAGCGGTGATCTTTTGACGGAAGATACGGCCGCGAGTTGGTGTGCGGCTGCGCGGCAAGCCGGCGCTCAAGATGATGTCACCGTGCTTTTGGTCGAGCCGGACTTGTCACCTGACCGCTCTTTCTGGCGCTGGGCCTGCTTGGCTTTATTTGCGATCGGGGCTATAGGCTTAGGGTGGCATGAGTGGAGATGATGCATTTGCAACGGTTGATTGACTCCAAAGGCCGGCGCATGGCAGGGCTCGAATGCGTGTTGCTTTTGCTGGCTTTATGCAGTGCGTTGTGGGTCGCCCACTTGATTCAGCGTCAGGCCCAAGAGGGTATCTTCAGATGGCAGAATGATTTGAGTCAATCCATCACCGAAGCGTCGCATGAACGTGAACAAGCGCTGACGCAACTTTGGTGCGAGCGAGATCGTGCATGGGTATCTCAGCGCGGCGGTTTTGAGCCGGCGATGCGATGCCCATGGTCCGCGCGCGCCGCCTTCAAAGACCTCTGGTCCATTGTCCGGCCATCTCCTACATGGACAGCGGTCGAGCAAGCCGTGGTGCTGCAACAGTGGCAGCGAGAACTGATGGCTCAAACCCAGTACTGGCGCTCGCGTATGCAGGCGACCCAAGCCGCTCAACTTCAAGTTGCCTTGGACACAAAGTCCCCCGAACCCAACGAAAACGATGTGGCCATTTCTGGCCCTTTGACCAAGGATGTGTTGAGTTTGGAGCCCCAAGTCAGTGTGGAGATTCGCCAAATTCAGCTGCGTGGCAACGAACGTCTGCTGTTGTGGGATCGTTGGGTGGCTGAGCAGGTTCGTCCAGCGCTGATTCGACCGGCGTCTGCGGCAGATCCCCTCGAGTTGTGGGGGTTGGCCCTTGCGTTGGAGGGGCAGGGGCAAGGGGTTGGTGCGCAGTCGGTGGCGCAATTGCGCAGAGTCCAAGACCAGGCGCAGCGGGCCAATCATTCGATCCAATTGGTGACCCATTT
>JACCDH010156957.1_pt1 | contig 26524 bp, 25 predicted proteins | sample 7442481 | NCBI WGS metagenome assembly JACCDH01 (sample SAMN15323433, study PRJNA562643) | freshwater metagenome | isolation source: river surface water | place: USA:Blue River Watershed | collected 2017-08-15 | reverse complement strand
TTATCGAAGGCAAGATTGCCGTTGAAGATTCGGCCCTGCGCCATGCGCCTCACACAGTTGCTGCGATTGCCAATAGCAACTGGGATCGTGCTTACAGCCGGGAACGCGGCGCATTTCCATCTACCTTAACTGGACTTATTCCTGGTGAATTAATCGGTCAGAAAGGCAAGTATTGGCCTACTACAGGGCGTATAGACGGGGCATACGGGGATAGGAACCTGGTCTGCTCCTGCGAACCAATCGAGAGCTTCGCCTGACCGGCTCTGATTTACTTTACATAATGTAACTTATCGGCGTTAGGTCTAAAGGTACGAGCTAGGCCCCAAAGGGTTGTCTGCCAGAGCGCCTCAACAACAATCGCCCTACTCATCTTAGATACGCCGTTTATTCTTTCGACAAAGGTAATTGGAACTTCAATCTTCTTTGCACCAGCTAAATCACTAGCCATCGCCATCTCAATTTGAAAACAATATCCAGTTGCAAACATCTGATCTAATTTCAATGAGAGCAACAATGAGCGACTGTAGATTCTAAAACCGCCAGTGAGGTCATTGAGGGGAATTCGCAAAGCTAAACGAGCATATTTAGTACCTGATTTAGAGAGTAATTGTCGACTTCGGGGCCAGTTAACAACTGATCCACCTGGCATCCATCTTGTGCCCAAAACGATGACTCGTGATTCAGATGGCTCGTTGCGAGCCGCGCTTAACATTGCAGGCAAATCTTCAACTCTGTGGGATCCGTCTGCATCCATCGTAACGATGTACTGATAATCATCACTCTTTAGAACTTCAGCAAAGCCTGCACGATATGCAGCACCTAATCCAGCTTTACCTGGACGCCTAAGGACTTTCACCCACGAGAATTTCATTGAATCGACGATATCTGCAGTCTTATCAGGAGAATTATCGTCGAGAACTACAACGTTGAAATTCTGCTCGGCTTGAATCACGCTGAGGGAGTTAAGGAGCTCCACGATTGATGTAGCCTCATTGTAGGTAGGAATAAGTATTACCGCTTTGATGATAATCCCCTGCCTTCCTACCAGTTAAGCGCTGATATTAATCTATCAACGCTTGCACCAAGTCCATGTTCGGTCTGCATCGCATAAATTTCAGATAAATCAGCAGGTCTCTTTGGCATCGAGATATCCATCTTTGGAATAGCAACATCTTTCGCACAATGAACCAAGGTTGGTGCGATTTTAAGGTAATCAGCCCCTTCAATAATCTTCTTCGCTAAGTTTGGAGTCAGAGATTCATGGCCAGCTTTTGCACCTTTAAGAGCCTCTTCAACCGTCGCAAAATTGTTTGCAATCAGTGCAGCACCTTTCTCGCCGATACCTTTAACCCCAGGTAACCCATCAGAAGGATCGCCTCTAAACATCGCAAAGAGTGCATACCGCTCCCCTGGTATTCCGTACTTCTCGCCAACCCATTTAATGTCGACTAAATCGTGCTGCGAAATTCCCCGAGCGAGGTAAACAACTTTCACATCCCGCTTGTCATCTACGAGCTGGAATAAGTCGCGGTCACCCGTCACAACACGGATCGGACCCTTCTCTTTGACTGCGAAAGTCGCCATTACATCATCTGCTTCATAATCATCGACACCAAGCATGGGAATACCAAATGCATCAAGGAGATCGAGAAGAATCGGAATCTGTGGAGTTAACGTCTCTGGCTCTTCCTCGATATCGCTCTCATCCTCTAGACGATTTGCCTTATATGCAGGAAAGAGATCTACACGCCAAGATGGACGCCAATCACCTTCGATACAGGCAACAATTCGATTAGGTGAATACATGCCAATTAATCGAGCAGTCATATCGAGATAACCACGGATCGCGTTCACCGGAGCACCTGAAGGCGACAGTAAGGTGTCAGGCATTCCGTAGTAAGCGCGGTACCAAAGTGATGCGCTATCAAGGAGCATTAAAGTCATAGTTCGCCCAACATATATGAAACAACTCCGCGGTCCAAACGCTTTACACCGTCACGACAGACTGGACGTAAATGTTCGGCCGCTCCCCCTATCTGGGTAAGCAGATCAATAAGTTGTTTGATGGAGCGAACGAAGTCACCAACTGTCATATCAGTGCCTTTAAGTACATTACTCAACGAATGTCCATTTGCCCAGCGATATGAGGCATAGCAGAAACCAAAGTCAGGTTCGCGCTGTGTCTTTACTTCAAATTCATTCTCGATATCTTCGAGTTCTACCCAAATCTTTGCGACATTTGCAAGCGCATTAGCGACATTTTGATGCGGCATCTTCGGTGCATAATTCTCGGAACTCCGACTTTCGAAGATCATCGCGGATGCAACTGATAAAAGTTCAGGTGCAGAAAGGTTATCAAATACTCCCTTGCGGATTGATTCTGTAAGAAGTAGATCTGATTCCGCATATATCTTCGCAAGAATTTTTCCTTGCTCGAGAGGTTTCTCTCCCTCAATGTAACCAAGGTGATCCAGAACATTGCAGATTCGGTCAAATGTCTTGGCGATGACGTGGGTTCGGTTCTCAACACGAGCACGAAGACCGTCTGACTCACGATTTAAGCGATCGGCGCGTTCGGCAAAGCGCGCGTGTGTTTCGCGATCGTTACAGGCGTGACAATCATGCTTACGAAGTGCCCTACGCATTCCATCGAGTTCGTTCTCCATGCGTACACGTTGACGTTGATCAAAGGTCTTTCGACCATCTCGCTTACTTAAGAGACGTTCTAGCTCTTTTATATCAATACGTAGTCGTGAATACTCGGCGAAGTTTCCGAGGTGACAGACTGCGGATTCACTCTGCTCTGCAGCTGCAGAATCATTCTTTCTAATTTGACGAACAAGACCCACGACGGCGCGGTCTGCTTGGAACTGTGCAAATGAAGATTCGAGACTTCCCCGTGCTCGTTCGCGGCCAAATCGTGCAATCAAATTGATTGACATGTTGTAGGTCGGCGCAAATGAGGAACGAAGTGGATAAGTACGAGTCGATGCCAACCCTGCAACCATCGCCGAATCAACGGTTGGAGACCACTGAACAACGGCATTTCCCTCGATATCGATTCCACGGCGACCCGCACGGCCCGTTAGCTGCGTGTACTCCCCCGGAGTAATTGCAACGTGACCTTCACCGTTCCACTTTGTTAACTTCTCCAGAACAACTGTTCGCGCCGGCATATTGATACCAAGAGCGAGAGTTTCGGTAGCGAATACAGCTTTCACCAATCCACGCTTGAAGAGATCCTCCACTGCTCCCTTGAAGCTTGGAAGTAATCCCGCATGGTGTGCTGCAATTCCACGTTCTAGCGCTGTCATCCAGTCGCGATACCCCAGGACTTCGAGATCTTCTTCTGCCAAATTTTGGGTATATCTCTGAGCTGTTGCAACGATTTCAATACGTTCTTCTGTCGTGGTCAGCTTTACGCCTTCATTGAGACATTGCTTTACAGCAGCATCACATCCTGCACGAGAGAAGATGAAGGTGATTGCTGGAAGTAAGTTCTCGCGTTGCAACTTTTCAACGATATCTGCGCGAGATAGACGGCTCTCATTCTCTGAGAAACGCTCTCGCCGATGTCGAGGAACCTTGCTTCGTCTCATCGCTTCACGTTCTGCAGCCAAGATCTCGGGGTTCACTCGAGTAGGTTCGCTAAAGAGATCGATCATTCGATCTCCTATAAGGACATGTTGATATAAAGGAATTGGCCTAATTTCGCTCACGATCACTTCGGTAGCGCCGCGGACTTCACCGAGCCATTCACCGAACTCTTCAGCGTTAGAAACGGTGGCCGAGAGCGAAATAACCTGAACGCTCTCCATGAGGTGAATGAGAACTTCTTCCCAGACTGCACCACGGAACTTATCTGCCAGATAGTGAACTTCATCCATTACAACTGAACCGAGATTCTTCAGAGTCGATGAGTTTGCATAAAGCATATTTCGTAAGACTTCTGTCGTCATGACGAGAATATCTGCCTCAGAATTTATATTGGTATCACCCGTCAGTAATCCAACCCGATCTTCACCGAAGCGTTCTTGGAACTCTGCGAACTTCTGATTCGAGAGCGCCTTAATCGGAGTTGTGTAGAAGCACTTCTTTCCCTGCGCCAAGGCGCTAAATGCCGCGAACTCGCCCACCACGGTCTTTCCTGCCCCCGTTGGAGCAGCTACAAGAACACCTTTTCCATCCTCGACAGCCTGGCAAGCTGCTATCTGGAACTCATCGAAGCCGAAATCAAACTGTTCGATAAATTTGATGGTCAGAGGATGTTTACTTCGCTTCTTCGCCGCCGCGTATTGCTCCGCTGGCGTTGTCATAGGGTCCATGTTAGTCCGGCAGATGCAATACATTCTGCTGAAACTGGGGCCCGACCGATGCGTTCTCCATCTGCGTATGCAACTGCTTCCGCGACAATTGAAATCTTCTGAGTTCTGAAGGTCTTTACCGCAGGATGATTGATGTGTGAGCCCGAGAAAACCTTTGGGAAGACCTTCAAGAATTCAATCTTGCTGACAGGCTCAAGAATCATCACATCGAATAGCCCATCATTGATCTGAGCTTGAGGACAAACCAACATGCCACCACCGTAGGATCGTCCATTGCCGACCGCGATCAACATCGCTTCGGTTGTAATGTTCATTGAATCCATCGTTATTTGATACTCAATCGGCGCAAACTTAGGAAGTTCAAGCGCGATAGCAGCGTTATATCTCTGAGGACCCTTAGGCCATTTCAAGGAATTCGCCCGCTCATTTACTACCGAATCAAAGCCGGTAGAAAGAATTGCTGCGAACCACTCTGAATCAACATTTCCTAAATCTATTGTCTTCGCATCTGTTGAAATAACATGATCCAAGTAGCCGGAGAAATCTGTTAACGACCAACCGAGAGTCCGCACAATGTCATTACCGGTTCCAGCTGGAATTATTGCGAAGGGAATTAACCGCGGAACAGCCAACTGGAGAATTAGGTGCGCCAACCCATCTCCCCCAACAGAGATGACGCCTTCAAATGTTTTTGTATCAAGAGCAACCTCAATCTCATTGCGTAGTTGCGAAGAGCTCTGCGCAGAGAAGACTGTGTATGGAGCCTTCTTAGATGAGAGGTACTCAGTAACTCGTTTGCCGAGCGCTGCTCCCTTGCCATGTCCTGAGTGGGGATTTATTGCAACGAGCCACATTGGCTAATCCTGTTGGTTTTTCTTAGCGCGCCTACGGTCATTGAATAGACCGAAAACCCCAGAGAGTAAATAGAGCAAGATAAGAGGAATTGCCAGGGCAAGCATCGATAGAGGATCTGCACTTGGCGTGAATCCCGCAACGAAGAGCGTGATGCCAAAGACCCAGCCTCGCCAAGGTTTCAAAATCGCTTTGCCAGAGAGGAAACCGATGAGATTAAATGTAATGAGAAAAACTGGAAGTTCAAATGCGATGCCAAAGAGAAGGATTGCTCTCATTACAAAATCCAGGTAATCGTCGAACTTAACCAAGTTGTTGAGAGCATCTGGAGTAAAACCAAATAGAACCTCTACAGCTATTGGAAGAATTGTGTAACCGAGATAGGCACCTGCCGCAAAGAATGGCGTCGCAGCCACGATAAAGAAAATTGAGTTTCTCTTCTCTTTGCGATGCAGGGCTGGAGCGATAAATGCCCAAAGTTGATAGAGCCAAATAGGAGCAGAGATAATTATTCCGGCGAGGATTGCCACCTTGATCTGAAGATTGAGTGGACCTAAGACTCCGTTGATATAGAGCGCACCGCAATTGTCGGCGCCTGTTTCCTGTGCTGCCTTAAGATCGCAGACGGGCTCGGAGAGTTTGGTAATAATCTCGTTGTAGAAGAACCATCCAACGACCGACCCCAGCGCAATTACAGATGCTGACTTAACAACTCTCGTGCGTAACTCTCGGAGATGATCAAGCAGCGGCATACGACCGCCAGTGGAGGTCGACATTTCAAGCCTCTACTTTTCTACAGAGCCTGGATCTTTATCTTCAGGCTTCTTGCCATCTTCTTTCATCTCTTTCATCTCACTCTTGAAGATTCGCATTGATTTTCCAAGCGAACGAGCAGAATCTGGAAGGCGCTTAGCTCCGAAAAGGATGACAACCACGATGAGCAGAAGAAGGATATGACTTGGTTCGCGTAAGAAAGGCATGGGGAAAGATTATCGCACCGGAGAATTTTCAGCGATATTGAAGGGCCATTACTCGACTCTGGCGAGCAACCTCTTGGCGAAGATTGAGGGGCTCAAGAAGCTCAAAATCTCCTGCTGAGGCAATGATTTCGCGAACTAACCAACTGGTGTTGAAAACCTCGACTTGATACTTATCTTCGCCCAGGTCTCGGCAACGATCGAATGTCTCTTTGAGCAACCGGGCATTGCCATGAACCTTAAGCGTTACAGAAAGACGCGCATCATCTTCATCCGGAACTTCTATTGAAGGCGTTGAGAGATCTATGGCCTTTGCACTGGAAATTCGATCGAGCCTAAAGGTTCTTCGTGAATCTGCCACAGTGCAGAAGGCGATGAGGAAATCGTGCCCATCACGTCGAACCTTCTCAATCGGCGAAATGGTTCGGGTTGAGTACTTATCATCGGCAACAGAGTGATACTGAATCTCGAGCAAGGATCGTGAAGCAATAGCCTTATCAATCTCTTCAAGAAGCGAGGCGAAAACTGCTTGGTTAGCCGAAACCTTTGAAGAGAGTTCTGGGCTGATCTGTGATTTCAACGCTTCAATCTCTGCAAGAAGGTCTGGCCTCTGGCCACCAAGTTCATCTTTGAGCAGGTCTAGCCCGAAGAAGATGGAGATCATCTCCTGAGTAGAGAGAGATCGAACAAGATTGATCGCTTGCGCATTTCTAATATAAACATAACCAGATTCAAACTCGAGCTCTATAAGGTCAAATCTTGTCTCGCCACACATCCAGAGTGCATTCAAATCAGAGAGAATCTCATCCCGATCTACTCCGAACTCCTTTGCAAGCATCTCAATGGAGATTCCCTGATTCTTATAGAGAAAAGGTACGAGATCAAGTAATCGTGCCGCCTTCTCCATAGGAGTACTTCTCTTAGCCATGTAGCGCCTCGATTCTCTCGAGTGCGCTTCGAAGATTAACTACAAGTTCATCTGGTCCCATGATTGCAACATCATCTCTATGCCATAAAAGATCTCGCACCAGCTGGGCTTGGGTTGCGTAGGTAAGTTCAAGTAGATCCCAATCATCGTCACTCGAAATTATTGATGAGAACTTTCGAAGAGCGTGGGCCTTATCGGTCCTTACCTTGACGCGACAGACGTTGTTCCGAGCTTGTGACTGCAATAGATCTGACATCGCAAAGTCTGATGGAGAGTCAAATGCCCCTGCCCGACCTTGATCCTTTACCGCTGATGAGAAGCGATCTAACCTAAAGAGTCGTATCTCTTTCTTATCTAGATCTCTTCCAGCAACATACCAAAACCCATTTTTCGTACCTACTCCAAGTGGTTCGATTGCTCGATCTTGAGTCACGGAGTCACGATTGAAGTAACCGAAAGAGATGACTTTCTTCGAAGATATTGCATCGATGATGTGTACAAGGTTCTCATCAGATACATCTAAGCGTTGGGGATTGAGAGATAAACCTTCAGGATCACTTTCAATGCCAAGTGACTTTAACTTCAGCAAGGCTGAATTTGCTTGCGAACTGAGAACCGCACCACGCCACATTTGAGTAGCCAGGGAGATGAGAGACAATTGCAGTTCCGAGAGGTTTGAGATCTGAATCTTGTACTTCTCGGGGCGAATTCGGTATCCAACTTCATCCTCAAATAGTGGATCAAAAGATCCAACTTCAATCTCTACACCAAGATTTCTTAGTTCCTCTTTATCGCGTTCAAACATTCTCTCTTTTGCATCGAGATCACCTGAGTATCCATCGATTGTTCGGTAAATCTCAGATTTGGTGAGCCAACGAGATGTTGCAAGTAAAGCGATTGTTAAATTAACTAACCGCTCACTCTTCCGGGACACCGTAGGCACCTTTCGCTGGCCTTCTGCGACGGGCAAGTACCTCAACGCCTGGGGCCATTCTTCTACTTTGAATTAAGAAACCGGTATGTCCGATCATTCGCTGTTGAGGTCTAACTGCTAGACCCTCGTGATGCCACCCTCTGACGATCGTTTCTGAACTCTCTGGTTCTGTGAAATGGCCATCTTCCTTGAGCGCTTCTGCAATCGCCGAGAGTTGCGTCGTCGTCGCCACATAGGCGAGAAATACTCCACCAGGGCGAAGAACGCTTGCGGCCATTTCGACACACTCCCAAGGAGCCAACATGTCGAGAACAACGCGATCGAATTTCTCTGTCAATTCTTGCTCTTGAACAGAACCGACATCTAACTTCCAGTTCTCAGGCTTTCCCGAAAAGTAATTTGTGAGATTTGCAGTCGCATTGTCAGCGAAATCCTGTCGGCGCTCTACAGAGTGAACAAATCCCGTTGGTCCAACGGCTCGCAAGAGAGAGATAGTGAGTGCGCCACTTCCGACACCAGCTTCAAGTACTCGTGCACCAGGATAGATATCAGCGACACCTACAATCATCGCCGCATCTTTTGGATAAACAATCGTTGCGCCACGAGGCATTGATAGAACGTAATCGGCGAGCAATGGAATAAATGCTGTGAATTTCAAACCTGCCGTCGTACTTACAACTGAACCTTCAGGCAATCCGATTAAATCATCGTGGGTAATCCAACCCTTATGGGTATGCCACTCCTTACCCGGTGTAATGGTGAAGCTATAGAGCTTTCCTTTGGGGTCGGTGAGCTGAATTCGATCTCCCGCTTTAAAGAAGCCATCTTTAGACACAGGCGCATCCTAGGCGAGGATGAGGTTCTATGTCGGTATCGCGCTGTATCGTCGCGCATCATGGAGCGCCTACGCCTATCGCCAAGTCGGATCAATGACTTCACCAACTGTCCGCAACTCTACAAATACCGTGCGATAGACCTACTGCCTGAACCGCCAAGCATTGATGCCGAACGAGGCAAGTTGATTCACTCCATTCTCGAGGAGATCTTTGAGCTGGCTATGGCTGAGCGCACTTACGAGAAAGCAATCGAACTTCTCCCTTCAATCTGGGCAGAACAGTTGGAATCAAAACCAGAACTCGCCACATTGGTTTTGGATGAGAAGGAGTGGTTTGATCGAGCGCGCGCACTTCTGACCAATTACTTCTCACTCGAAAAGCCCGAAACCTTTGAATCAACTTATCGAGAGCTCCATCTTGAACGCGATATTTCGGATGAGATCTATCTCCACGGTTATGTTGATCGTTTAGATATTGCACCGACAGGCGAAGTACGTATTGTGGATTACAAAACAGGAAAATCACCGAAACCTGGTTGGGAAGAGAAAGCCCTCTTTCAACTCCGTGTCTACGCTCTCTTATATTGGAAGACCCACGGCGTGCTCCCCCGCTTACTTAAATTGATCTATCTCGGCGACAGCAGAGTTGTGGAATCAACTCCAACTGAACCCCAATTGAAGTCCACAGAGAAAATTCTCAACAACATTGGTCAAGAGATGCTGACGGCCATTGAAACTTCAGATTTCCCGACAAAGAAATCACGATTATGTGATTGGTGCTTCTTCAAGACTATCTGCCCCGCACATGTGAGCTAACTTCTAATTTGCGTTGAAATACTTAGCTTCTGGGTGGTGCACGATAATTGCAGAAGTGGATTGTTCGGGGTGGAGCTGGAACTCTTCAGATAGTTCGACGCCTATTCTCCCTGGCTCCAGTAACTCACAAAGTTGTACTTGCTGTTCTATATCAGGGCATGCGGGATAACCAAATGAGTAACGTGAACCGCGATAACCTTGATCAAGGATGCCCTGTAGATCCGGTGAATCCATTCCTCGGACCGAAAGCTCTTCTCTAATTCGCGCGTGCCAGTGTTCAGCAAGTGCTTCAGTAAGTTGCACAGAGAGACCATGGAGCTCGAGATACTCGCGATACTTATCGGCAGCAAATAACTCATTTGCAGCTTTGCTCACGGTATTTCCCATAGTCACTACATGGAAGGCAACAACATCAGTGCGACCGGAATCTTTTGGCGCGAAGAAGTCTGAGAGACATAACCTTCTATCTCGCGATTGGCGAGGGAACGAGAAGCGGGTGCGCTCCTTACCTTTATCAGGGCCTTCGTGGTGCAAGATGATCAAATCATTTCCTTCAGATACACAAGGGAAATACCCGTAGACAACTGCAGCCTCTAGCCACCCATTTGCTTGAACTTCATTGAGCAACTGACGCAATCGAGGACGACCTTCTGTCTCAGCCATCGCTTCGAACTCTCCTCGAGCACCCTTAAGCCCCCACTGACCCATGAAGAGAGCTCGCTCATCGAGCATGCCGACATAATCAGCGAGAGGAATACCCTTAACAATTCTTGATCCATAGAAAGGCGCGTTTGGAATATCGATATCTAGTGCAACATCACTTCGATTGGTATCGAGAACTTTCTCGACCGCTGCGCGATCAACTCTCTTAACTTTTCGTTCGCGTAGTGCAGGTAAGGCGGCGCCTTCATCTCCGCGCTTAACCGCCATGATTGCATCCATGAGACGTAAACCTTCAAATGCATCTCGCGCATAACGAACTTCACCTGGGAAGAGTTGTGCCAAATCTTCCTCCACATAGGAACGCGTAAGGGCTGCTCCCCCAAGAATTACCGGCCATTTCTGATCAAGACCACGTGAGGTTATTTCTTCCAAATTCTCGCGCATGATGACAGTGGACTTCACGAGGAGTCCAGACATACCAATCGCATCGACTTCATTTTCGAGAGCCCCATCAATGATCTGGTTGACGGTCTGCTTGATTCCAATATTCACAACTTGATAACCATTGTTCGACAAGATGATGTCGACAAGGTTCTTACCAATATCGTGAACATCGCCCTTAACGGTAGCGAGAAGGATTCGACCACGTCCTGCGTCATCGAGTTTCTCCATATGCGGTTCAAGGTAGGCGACTGCAGATTTCATCACTTCTGCGCTCTGAAGAACGAATGGAAGTTGCATCTCTCCCTTGCCGAAGAGTTCTCCAACAACCTTCATGCCCTCAAGAAGATGGTCATTGATGATTTGAAGCGGGGCAATACCCTCTTGCATCGCGCTATCGAGGTCATCGGTAAGGCCAACCTTCTCGCCATCGATAATTCTGCGTTCAAGTCGTTGGCGCAGTGGAAGGGCAGCTAATTCAGATGCTCGCACATTTCTTGAAGCAGCGAGTTCGACACCTTCAAAGAGTTGCAGGAATTCAGTGAGTGGATCGTAAGTAACGTTCTCTCCATCATATTTTCTACGGTCGTAAATCAGATCGAGCGCTACTTCCTTCTGTCGCTCATCGATGCGGACCATCGGCGTGATCTTCGATGGGTGGACAATCGCTGAATCAAGGCCAGCTTGTACGCACTCATGCAAGAAGACAGAGTTCAGCACAACGCGAGCTGCAGGATTGAGACCGAAAGATACGTTACTTACTCCTAGAGTTGTCTGTACTTCCGGGAACTCTTGTTTCAAAGTTCTAATGGCGTTAATAGTTTCTAATCCATCGCGACGAGTCTCTTCTTGTCCGGTGGCAATCGGGAATGTCAGTGCATCGATCAAGATATCGCCGACCTTCATATCCCAGTTATCTGTTAGGTCAGCAATGAGGCGTCTAGCTACTCGAAGTTTCCATTCGGCGGTACGGGCCTGACCTTCTTCATCGATTGTCAGTGCAACAACTGAAGCGCCGTGCTCCTTTACCAAGGGCATGATCTTTGCAAAACGCGATGTTGGACCGTCACCATCTTCATAGTTAACGGAGTTGATAACGCATCGTCCACCAAGTGCTTCGAGCCCTGCTTTAAGAACAAGTGGTTCTGTTGAATCTAGAACAATGGGAAGTGTTGAAGAAGTCGCAAATCGGGATGCAATCTCGTACATGTCCTTTGCGCCATCGCGTCCAACATAATCAACCGACAGGTCCAACATGTGAGCGCCATCGCGAATCTGATCACGCGCAATCTCAACGCAGGTCGCCCAATCCTCTGCCACAAGTGCATCACGGAAAGCTCGTGAGCCATTTGCATTGGTGCGCTCACCGATAGCTAGGTAAGTTTTATCTTGTCTAAACGGAACATATTGATAAATCGAGGAAGCACCTGGATCGATTGAAACTTCACGCGATTTAACAGCGTGGTGAGAGAGTTTCTTAACAACAGCCTGTAAGTGTTCAGGAGTCGTTCCGCAACATCCGCCGATGAGCGAGATTCCATAATCATTGACGAAAGTCTCAAGCGCTACTGCCAACTCTTCAGGACCAAGTGGATACTCAGCGCCATTCTTGCCGAGAATAGGAAGACCGGCATTTGGCATCACAGATATCGCTACCTTGGAATTCTTTGATAGATATCGCAAATGTTCCGACATCTCTGCAGGTCCTGTGGCGCAGTTCAAACCAATCAGATCAATATCGAGTGGTTCCAGTGCATTGAGCGCCGCCCCAATTTCAGAACCAAGAAGCATTGTGCCTGTTGTTTCAACCGTAACCTGTGCGATCACCATGACATCGCGCTCTGATTCTTGAACAGCTAAGCGAGCACCATTGACTGCTGCTTTTGCCTGTAATAAATCTTGAGTTGTTTCAATTAATAGAGCATCGGCACCAGAATCAACTAGTCCTTTTGATGCGGTGTAGTAAGCATCCTTCAACTTTTGGTATGTGGTGTGACCAAGGCTAGGCAATTTGGTACCGGGACCAAGAGAACCTAGAACGAAACGTTGGCGATCAGGTGTTGATGCAGCATCCGCTGCGTCGCGAGCGATCTTTCCTCCCGCAAAAGCTAATTCGTAAATTCGATCTTCAATGTCGTACTCGGCGAGGTTCGCCCAATTTGCGCCAAAGGTATTTGTCTCGATTGCATCTACACCGACCGATAAATATTTATCATGCACTGAACGAACAAGATCAGGACGGGTTACGTTGAGGATTTCATTACAGCCCTCAAGACCTTGAAAATCTTCGAGTGAAGGGTCTGCCGCCTGGAGCATTGTTCCCATCGCGCCATCTGCGATGACGGTGCCCTTTGCCAAGGCGCGTCGAAGAGCCCCATCAACAAGCTTCTGCGGTGTTTTCTCACTCGTCACGGCGCTGAGGTTACCGTAAGGTGTCGATGTGGAGATTCATCAAATTCCGGCACTTCGCTCCCCTGTCATGGTTATTGCATTTACAGGTTGGAATGATGCCGCTGAAGCCGCTACAGGTGCGGCATCTCACCTTCTAGGTTGTTGGACTGATCCCGTCTTTGATGTGGTCCCAGAGTTAATCGCTGATGTAGACCCAGAAGATTTCTATGACTTTCAAGTGAATCGACCAACAATCTATGTCGATGAATCGAGCGTACGAAATCTCACGTGGCCCGGTACTCAGGTCTTTGGATTGAGAACGCCTTCTTTGCCTCATGATTTCATTGTCGTGAACGGTGTCGAACCATCAATGAAGTGGAAGAGATTTACATCCGATCTCCTTGATCTTGCAGATGATCTTGAAGCGGAGATGATCATCACGATGGGTTCCATGCTTGCAGATACTCCACACACTAGGCCGATAACAGTTAGTGGTAGCGGTGCGCACCCGGATATCGCTAAACGTCTTGGAGTCGAGATCAGTAAGTACGAAGGTCCAACCGGAATTCTCGGCGTGATCCAAGATGCATGCCTGCGCAGAGGTGTCGATGCAATTTCGCTCTGGGCCGCTGTCCCTCACTACGCCTCGAACTCACCATCTCCTAAGGCAATTCTCGCCCTCGTTAATGCCCTTGAAGATTTTCTTGAGATCACTATCCCGCAAGGAGATCTTCCTTCCGAATCTTCTCGCTGGGAAGAAGAAGTCACAGATTTAGCAAAAGAAGATTCTGATGTAGCTGAATATGTGAAAGCGTTAGAAGAAAGTAAAGATGCGGCAGAACTTCCGGAAGCGACCGGCGAATCTATCGCCCGCGAGTTAGAACGCTTCTTGCGACGTCAGAGCGGTGATTAAAGAGCAAGCCCCAAGAGAGTATCTAGAGCTCGCGAGAGTTCTCCCGCTTCTCCACCGACTGACCCGCTCTCAGTCTCATCCATCCATGATCGAATAATTCGTAAAACTTTCGGAGTATCTAAGTTCTGGCTTAAGCTTTCACAGATAGATCGAATTACCTCGGTTGTCGGAGCAACATCTACACGTGAAAGATTATTTCTTAACCTTTCAATCTCCACCTTTGCGGTTTCAATGAGTTCGGCTCTCCACATCAAGTCTTCACGATAGTTGTGACCCATCAGAGCCCAACGAATAGCTACGGGTTCGACGCCTTCGGCTATCAATCGAGATACGAAGATTAGATTTCCGAGAGATTTACTCATCTTCTGACCTTCTAGCCCGACCATTCCCGCATGGACATAGGTGCGAGAGAATTTTTGACCAGTCATCGCCACCGATTGAGCCGCTGACATCTCGTGGTGAGGGAAGATCAAATCACTGCCGCCACCTTGTATATCAATGGAGAAATCATCACTTGCAGAGATGTTGAGGTACTTCAGTGCGATTGCCGAACATTCAATATGCCAACCTGGCCGTCCGATACCAAAACCACTTGGCCACCCTGGCTCACCATCACGCTGCGATAACCAGAGAAGTGCATCCAGTGGATCTTCTTTTCCTACTCTCTGAGGATCGCCGCCTCGTTCACTGAAAATCGCTAAAGCTTCATCATCTGTGAGATGTGAACGATCTCCAAAATCTGGATCGCTATGAACTCTAAAATAGATGTCCTTATCAACGAGATAAGTGGTCTCTTTTCTCTTGAGAGTTTCGATAGCTTCAATAATTGCGGGCATCGCTTCGACAACTCCTACATAGCTATCTGGAGGAATTACGTGCAGGTCTGTCATATCCCCGCGGAACAGATCAATCTGAGATTGCGCGAGATCTTTCCAGTCAACGTCATCACGTTTTGCGCGTTCCAGGAGCGGGTCATCGATATCGGTAATGTTCTGAACAAAGAGAACGTCTGCGCCAGTCGCTCGCAGATACCGGTTTACTAAATCGAAAGTCAGGTAGGTCGCTGCGTGTCCCAAGTGAGTAGCGTCGTAAGGCGTAATTCCGCAGACATATAGGCGGTAGAGGTTCTTCTCTGGAAGAGTTACAAGACTCTGACTCGCAGAATCAAAGAGTGAGAGAGGTTTAAGTGAATAAGCAGCAGGCAGTTCAGGAATATAGAGAGAAGGCCATGAACGCATATGAGGACTTTACTTTAAAAGGGTGGCCAAGGCACAGCTGGCCACTCATCGCTGGGTTCTGGGAAAATCTTCTGTGCAAGTAATCGGTCGACTCGACCCAACAAAGCTTTAAACTCGACAGCGCTGATCAAGCTAGTTAACGATTCTTCTTCTGCTATCAAGGACTCTCGCAATGTGCGAAGTTGTTCTATTTCTTGATCTGAGAGATTCATTGAAGCCCACTGCCAGAGGACTGTTCGCAATTTATCCTCTTCATGGAATGTCACTCCATGGTCGCATCCATATAACTTTCCATCAGGAGCTGGAATCAAATGGCCAATTTTTCTATCAGTGTTATTAACGACGGCATCAAAGAGAGCCATCGCCCTTAGAGACGAGTTGTCCTCGCGATAGAAGAGCGCAAGATCTACCGACTCATCAATATCTATCCATTGCTGCACCATCCCGATACCAAATGGTCCATCTCGCAGAATTGTCAGCGGCACAAGGCTCCAGCCACCTATTTCGCTGATGAGGAATGCCGCATACTCGCGTTGAGCTAAGTTTCCATCAGGGAAATCCCAGAGAGGTCTTTCACCCGCAACTGGTTTGTAAATAACTCGAACTTCATCTTCTCCTTCGACAATCGTTCCGAAGAGCGTTGCATTAGAAGCATCAACAAGTCGACCGGTAACCGTAAGCGTGCCTTCGCTCATCAACTTCTTGAGCGAACTCATCTCCGATACCCGTTAGCTCGTGGGCAGAGATGGCCTCGTGAATCGATTGGGCCGCCACAGAAAGGACAGGGAAGGCGCCCTGCACCAACAACTGTCATTGCACGCTTTGAGAATCGCGAGGCTTCATGGGGTGTTATTGATACTCGCAAGATATCTCGATCACTACTTAAATCATCTACATCAACAAATTCGCTCTGATCATTCTCTTCCTCCGATACGGCCTGAAGATCTATCTGAATCAATTCAACGCTTTGATCGTAAGCAAGACCGATGAGACCTACACGAAACTCTTCCTCGATTGGCGAACTCAGCGGCTTCTCATCGCGAGGTAGTGGAATCAAGGTGAAGTTTGGAACAACTTGTTTTATCTCCTTGAGCATAAACACAAGTCGCTCTGCGAGTGCTTGCACCTGGCTCTTCTCAAGTGAGACGGAGATTAATCGAACTCCATCTTCAGCTTGAATAAAGAAGGTTCGCTCCCCCGGCTGCCCTACTGTGCCGACAGTAAATCTCGCAGGTTCTTTAAATTCAATGACCCGATGGTTCATTTACTTCTCTTTGCCTTAACTCCGGCTCCACCACCGAGAAGGGCTTTCATTGACTTTGGACTCTGCATAAACTTCGCAAAGTCGCTCGCCTTATCGTTATAGGCAATAAGGCGAGAAGTACTTCCATCAAAATCAATAACAGTTACTGAAGCGGGATCAATAACCAGCGATTGAAAATCATCGAGTTTCATCTTGAGGCAAGATGCCACAATCGCCTTGATGACATCGCCATGGCTGACAACGAGATGGTTACTTCCTTTTTTAGCCGCTCCGAGTTCTCGAATCGTCATAAAAGAACGCTTCTGCATTGCTGTGAACTTCTCTCCACCGGGAAAGGTCACCTTGCTCGGTGAATTTTGAATCTCTTTCCAGAGCTTCTCTCGGGATAACTTTGAAAGTTTCTTCCCGCTCCAGGTGCCGTAATCCATTTCAATTACTTGATCATCCAATAGGTATTGCCCAATTCCTGAACCATACGATGATGCAACCCATGGGGCTATCGTTTCTTGGCATCTCTGCATCGGGCTGACGCGTACGGAATCGAATTTCACAGAACCGATTCTTTCGACGAGTTTCTCTGCTTGTTCCTGGCCTGATTTACTCAATGAAATCCCAGAAATCTGTCCTGCTAATACGCCAGAGTCATTTGCCACAGAGAGGGCATGCCTTAAGAGAAAGATTCGACTCACAACACGAAGGTTATCGCGAATTTTGTAATCAGCACTTTTCGAGATTTCCCTTGCTAGGGTGGTCATTATGGAGATGAGAAGAGTTGGAAAGAGTGGGCTCTCACTCTCCCGCCTTGGTCTCGGAACAATGACGTGGGGTCGAGATACCGATACTCATGAAGCTGCCGATCAATGTCGCGCATATATTGAAGCCGGCGGAAATTTCTTCGATACCTCTTCGACCTATGGTGACGGTGATAGCGAGCGAGTAATTGGTGGCCTGATTGGCACTCTCTTCAAACGAGAAGATGTTGCCATTGCAACAAAGGCAGGAGTCTCGTACTCAGATGGTACCCGCAAGATTAATAACTCTCGCCAATCCCTTATTGCCGATTTAGATAAATCACTTGCTCGACTTGAGACTGACTATGTAGATATCTGGCAAATTCATGCATGGGATCCAACTACTCCTTTGGAAGATTCATTATCGGCACTTGACTATGCCTATTCATCTGGAAAGGCTCGTTATGTGGGACTTTCTAACTTCTCTGGATGGCAGAGTGCACGAGCAATTACGATTCAGGAATCAAATAGCGCAAAAGCGCCAATCGTTTCTAATCAAGTCGAGTACTCACTTCTCAATCGCAGTGCTGAAGCCGAGGTACTGGAATGTGCGCGAGAGACAGACACAGCGGTTCTTGCATGGGCGCCACTAGGCCGAGGAGTTCTCACGGGAAAATATCGCAAAGGAATTCCTAGCGATTCTCGCGCTGCAGCTCCACACTTTGTAAAACATGTAGAGCCTTATTTGAATGAGAAATCTGCTCGGATTGTTGAGGCAGTCTCTGTTGCGTCAGAGGGCCTTGGTTACTCGCCTCTGGAAACCGCCCTCGCTTGGGTCCGTGATACGCCAGGAATTACCAGTGCCATTGTTGGTGCTCGCACCGGAGCTCAGTTACGAGGAATATTGAAGTCAGAAGAGATTGAACTTCCCGAGATAGTTCGTACCGCGCTAGATGAAATCTCAGCTTAAGCGTTCTCCATAAAATCTTTAAGAACATTGACTCCGAAGTGAAGACCTGAAATAGGTACTCGCTCGTCAACGCCATGAAATAGCGCCATGAAATCTAGATCCGCTGGCAAACGAAGTGGGCTAAAGCCGTAACCAACTATCCCAAGTTCAGAGAGCGCCTTGTTATCTGTACCGCCACTCATTAGATAGGGAACGGGAATACCTTCTGGATCAAACTTTGTAATCGCATTGCACATCGCTTCAACGAGGTCTCCTTCGAAATCAACTTCTAGCGCTATATCTCTAGAGATCGTCTCAATTTCAATATCCTTACCGATAATTGAACGAATAGTCTCGTTGAGTTCATTCTCGTATCCTGGCAAGAAACGTCCATCGATAACAGCCGATGCTGATCCAGGAATTACATTCGCTTTATAGCCAGCCTCTAACATCGTTGGATTTGCTGTGTTCTGAAGAGTTGCACCGATCATTCGCTCCGTTGGACCAATCTCTTTAAGAAGCGGCCTCAAATCGTTTTCGTCATAAGGCTTACCTGTAGCTTCAGAAATCTTTTTGAAGAGGACCTTTACTGTCTTCGTATATCGCTGAGGCCATTCAAATCGACCGATCTTTGCAACTGCGTCAGTGAGTGCAGTAAGAGCGTTATCGTCATTCATCATCGAGCCGTGTCCTGCCCGGCCGCGAGCAGTGAGCTTCATCCAATGAATACCCTTTTGAGCAGCTTCTACAAAGTAGAGTCGTTTCCCATCTGCGACCGTTACCGAGAAGCCCCCGACTTCAGAGATTGCCTCAGAACATCCTACAAAGACTTCTGGGTGATTGGCGGTCATCCATCTCGACCCGTAGGTCATTCCCGCTTCTTCATCGGCGAAGAAAGCTAAGACGATATCTCGCTCTGGCGTAAATCCTGTTCGGGCCCAAGATCGAACTATCGCCAAAATCATCGCATCGACATTCTTCATATCGACTGCGCCTCTACCCCAAATCATTCCATCGCGAATCTCTGCCGAGAATGGGTCAACAGACCAGTCATCTGCATTTGGAGGAACAACATCAAGATGACCATGAACAACTAATCCCGGTCGAGTGGAATCACTCCCCTTTATTCGTGCAATGACATTGCAGCGATTGGGAGCCGATTCATAAATAGTTGCTGTGATTCCAACTTCGCTGAGTGATTCAACAACATATTCAGCAACAGCTTTCTCATCGCCCTTTCCTTCACCGTAATTAACGGAAGGTATCCGAATGAGATCCTGACAGATAGAGACCGCCTCATCCTCAATCGATGGGAATATCTGCTCGCTCTGTGATGTAGCCATGGAGTTATTCTCTCGCTAATAAAGCCCCTTTTGCATACAAGGCGTGAGAAAGATATATTTGCCCTGCGGTACTCGTCCGGGTGGCGGAATTGGCAGACGCGCTAGCTTGAGGTGCTAGTTCTCGCAAGGGATTAGGGGTTCAAGTCCCCTTTCGGACACAAGTAATGGTGGTTGGTAAATGGATAAAGATCTCGATATTCAGAGCTCTCTATCCCTTATCCGAGATATTCCAGATTATCCAAAACCGGGAATTCTCTTTAAAGATATTACGCCGCTCCTGGCCGATGCTGAAGCCTTCGCGGTTGTACTCGAAAATCTATCGCCCTTAACTGCCGAGATTGATCTCATTGCAGGTATCGAAGCACGAGGCTTCATTCTGGCAAGCGCTCTTGCCTCCAAAACTGGAAAGGGATTTATTCCAATCCGAAAAAAGGGAAAGCTTCCTTCAAAGACATTCTCCAGAAGTTACGGACTTGAATACGGCGAGGATGAGTTAGAGATTCACCAGGATGCTTTTCTTCCTGGTTCACGAGTTCTCTTGATTGATGATGTATTGGCTACCGGTGGAACAATCTCCGCCGCACTTGATTTGATTGGCGATGTTGGTGGAATGGTTCCCGTGATCTCGGTCCTCATTGAAATCACATCTCTGAATGGTCGCGAACTAGTGACCGCAAAACATAAAGGATCCCTGGAGGCTCTTCTTCAGGTTTAGGCTTATCTGCGCATCGTGAGCGCATTTAACTATTACATGGCAAGATTCAGCCGTGGCCGAACTCGTGTACTACTGCGGAACGATGGATAGCGGTAAATCCACCCTCGCACTTCAGACGGCGCATAACCATAAATCTCGGGGTCGTTCTGGTCTCATCTTCACAAGCAAGGACCGCGCCGGCGCTGGAGTAATCAGTTCACGCCTAGGTCTTCAATCAGAAGCTATTGAAGTAGAGCCTTCATTGGATATTCACAAATTTGTCGTCGAACATCTATCAATGGGTGATCGCATTGATTACATCATCTGCGACGAGGCTCAGTTCTATCAGCCAGATCAGATCGATGGATTAGCAAAGATTGTTGATGGCCTCGGGATTGATGTCTATGCCTTTGGAATTCTCGCCGATTTTAGAACAAAACTCTTCCCTGGTTCAGCTCGTCTGGTAGAGCTTGCAGACCGAGTAAATACCCTTCAAGTTGAAGCGCTTTGCTGGTGCGGTTCCCGCGCCACCCATAATGCTCGCACCGTCAATGGCGTTATGGTTACTGAAGGTGAGCAAGTTGTTGTTGGTGATGTCGGAAAGAGCGAAGAGATTGCATATGAAGTACTGTGCAGGCGTCATCACATGCGAAATGTCACTGCTCGAGCATCACGCTCTGGCCATATGAGTTTAGATCCACTCCCCTTCACTGAATAATCGAAGAAATAAAGAGAGACAGGTAAAGAGATGAATACACGTGCCTATGCAGCTATGTCAGCGAAAGCAGATCTAGTTCCTTTCCAATTTGATCGCCGCGAAGTGGGTGCTCACGATGTTGCACTCGATATTAAATATGCAGGAATCTGTCACTCTGATATTCACCAAGTACGCGAGGAATGGGGTCCAGCAATCTTCCCTATGGTCCCAGGACATGAGATCGCAGGGGTTGTAACTAAGGTCGGAGCTTCGGTATCAAAGTTCAAAGTTGGCGACCTAATTGGTGTCGGTGTATTCGTTGATTCATGTCGCGTCTGTGAAAATTGCAAAGCTGGGTTACAGCAATACTGTCTCGAATCAATGACAGGTACATATAACGGTCTTGAGCGAGATGGTAAGACAGTTGCCATGGGTGGATATTCAAATTACTTCGTCATCAACGAGGATTATGCGGTGAAGATTCCAGCAAACCTTCCACTCGAGGGCGTTGCTCCACTTCTCTGCGCTGGCATAACTCTCTACTCCCCTATCAAGCATTGGAATGTAGGGCCAGGAAAAAAGGTTGCCGTGATGGGACTCGGCGGACTCGGTCATATGGGCGTTAAATTTGCTGTGGCGATGGGTGCAGAAGTTACTGTGCTTTCGCATTCACCTCAGAAGGAGAAGGATGCTCTTGCAATGGGAGCGCACCACTTCATCTCAACAAAGGATCAATCAATCTTCACAACTCATGAGAAGTCCTTCGATGTCATTCTCAATACGATCAGCGCCGAAATCGACATCAATCTCTACCTTAACCTTCTCAAACTCGATGGAACTCTCGTGGTCATTGGACTTCCTGGTAAGCCATATGCAGTTCAGGTGGGTTCATTGCTCAATGGACGACGCTCAATCGGCGGTTCAATGATTGGTGGAATTCCAGAGCTTCAAGAGATGCTCAACTTCTGTGGTGAACATAAGATCACAAGCGATGTTGAGGTCATCAAAGCTGACTATATAAATGAGGCTTACACACGCACAGTTGCGAGCGACGTTAAGTATCGCTTCGTAATTGATGCTTCAACGATCTAGATAAACGATTAAAGAAAAGTATTGAGGAGCGTTGCCAGTACTGGGGCTAGGAAAAGTGCTGGCAGTAAATTTCCAACTGCAATTCTCTTAATCTCGAGCAATCTAAAGGCAATCGCAATCAACATCAAACCACCGCAGATAGTCATTGCATCAATTTGATATTGATCCAGCACATTGCCGAGTGAGAAGCCAGCAAACGTCCACAGACCTTGGTAGATGGCAACCGGGATTACCGAAGCCATGACGCCCCATCCCAGCGTTGATGCGAATGCCATTGCTGCGAAGAAGTCGAGAGAAGATTTCAAGATCAACTGCTCAATTCCCTGACCCGCACCATCACTAATACTTCCTAGAATCGCAAGCGGACCAATCACGAACAAAAGTGAAGCTGAAACAAACCCTTCGATAAAGGGACTCTCTTCCGAAGCTCTGAAGCGCTTTCGAAGATTCTCGCCGAAAGAATCTAAACGTTGCTCCAACTTAAGAGCAGAACCAAGTAGCCCACCGATGAGCATCGAGCCGAGAATCAAAAGAAGGCCTGTGCTCTTTGGGAGCTTATTGTTGAAGGAGTCTGACCATAAAGGAGCGAGGGCTGAAGCAGCACCGAGAAGCGTTACAAGGCCAAGAACATCAGTGATCAGCTTCTGCGATGTTGACCGTAAACGATTACCCAGTGTTATGCCGATTCCTGAACCGATAGCTATTGCAGCAACATTGAGAAGAGTTCCAGAGCCAACGAGCATGTGAGTAACTATAGACTGGAGTAATGAATTTGAGATCACTTACTAATGCGTTACGCCCCCACAAAACTGTCCCAGTTACACCATGGACAGCAAATGGTCGCTGGGACCTCTCATTCTCTCGTGTTCTTATCCTCTTCTTTGGTCTAGCGATCTTCGGTCTTGGGGACTCATTACTTATTCAGGCAAATATTGGTAACGCTCCATGGACCGTCCTCGCTGAGGGCGTCACCCTAAAAAGTGATCTCTCGATTGGATGGGCTACCTTCTTCATTAGCGTCTTTGTCTTGCTTCTCTGGATACCACTTCGAGAGCGCCCCGGTTTCGGCACTCTCTCAAATATTGTTTTGATCGCACTATTCATTCAAATAGGAACGATGATCTTCCCGGAGGTTAATTCAATCCCAGCTGGAATTGCATATGACCTCATCGGCATCGCACTTGTTGGATTTGGGTCAGCTCTCTACATCACTTGCGGTCTGGGTCCAGGACCTCGAGATGGTGCCATGACCGGAATCCACCAGCGCAGCGGCATTCGCGTAGGACGCGTCCGAATGGGCATTGAGATAACGGTATTACTTGCAGGTTGGAGCCTGGGCGGCACAGTTGGCATTGGAACAGCCCTATTTGCGCTCCTTATTGGCCAATCTGTGGCGATATTCCTCGGCCTTGTTGCGCGTATTTCCCCTACTTCTTAAAGCCCCTGAACTAGCCTTAAGGCCTTCCTTCGGTCTGTGAGCCGTCATTTCACACGGGGTCGCAAACACCCCCGTTAACAAAATCAGGAAGGTTCAACATGCTCGATAGTTACTTCAAAATATCTGAACGTGGCTCCACTGTAGGACGTGAAATCCGCGGCGGTCTAGTCACATTCTTCACCATGGCGTATATCGTCGCTCTCAATCCATTGATCATCGGTCTTACAAAGGATGTCGAAGGAAAATACATCGGCGGCGGAGATGCACCTAATCTCGCACTTGTTGCAGCAATGACTGCACTTATGGCCGGCGTTCTCACCATTCTCATGGGCGTAGTTGGAAATTACCCACTCGCTCTTGCAACTGGTCTTGGTCTCAACACCTTCGTAGCTGTTGCTATCGCCTCACAAATGACATGGGCAGATGCAATGGGTTTCGTGGTTCTTGAAGGCTTAATCATCACCGTTCTCGTTCTGACAGGTTTCCGCACCGCAGTCTTTAAGGCAGTCCCTGCCCAGCTTAAGGTCGCAATCTCTGTAGGTATCGGTCTCTTCATTGCACTCATCGGTCTCGTAGATGCAGGATTCGTTCGTAAGACTGGCTCTGGTCCAGTTCCTGTAACTCTCGGCGATGGTGGAACTCTTGTTGGTTGGCCAATCATTGTCTTCGCACTTGGTCTGTTCCTAACCATCGGCCTTATGGTCAAGAAGGTAAAGGGAGCGATCCTTATTGGAATCGTTGTAGCAACAGCTACTGCCGTCCTCATTGAAACTGCATTTAAGGTCGGACCTGGCTTTGATGGCAAGAATACAAATCCTAAGGGCTGGGGACTCAACGTTCCTGCTATGCCGGATGCTGTCGTAGCTACCCCTGATTTCGGTCTATTTGGCGACTTCAATCTCTTCGGTTCACTTGATCGCGTTCCACTGATCACCGTGATCCTCCTTGTCTTCACACTCCTTCTCTCTGACTTCTTCGACACTGTCGGAACGGTTACAGCTATTGGAGCAGAAGCAAATCTCATTGATAAGGATGGAAATATTCCGAATAACGATCGCATCCTTCTCGTTGACTCATTGGCAGCTGTAGCAGGTGGCGCTGGAAGCATCTCTTCAAATACCAGCTACATTGAATCAGCATCAGGCGTGGGCGAAGGCGCACGTACTGGTCTAGCATCTGTTGTAACCGGTCTTTGCTTCTTGCTTACAACTTTCCTTGCGCCTCTTGTTGCAATCATTCCTTACGAGGCTGCAACTCCAGCTCTAGTTATCGTCGGATTCTTGATGATGACGCAGATCAAGGCAATTGATTGGGAAGATTACGGAATTGCAATTCCAGCATTCCTTACAATTATCTTGATGCCATTTACCTACAATATTTCAGTAGGTATCGGCGCTGGATTCGTATCTCACGTTGTAATCCGCTACATCCAAGGTCGTCGCAAAGAAGTACATCCTTTACTTCTCTTGGTATCGGGTCTCTTCATGATCTACTTCTTATCATCACCAATAAATACCTGGGTTGGTTAATCCTCCCCAAATTTAAAGGCAATCGCCACCGTGTCTTACGATGCGGTGGCGATTGCTATTTGAAGTGGACTCCTACAATTTCCAATCGATTGGCGCTCGACCATTACTGATGAGAATCTCGTTCACTCTCGAGAATGGCTTACTTCCAAAGAATCCGCGATAAGCACTCAGTGGACTTGGATGCACCGAAGTAATTGAATCCTTAAAGAGCGGAGCTAACTTCTCTGCTTCTCTCCCCCACAGAATTGCAACAGCGCCCTGAGCCGCCGCAGCTTCTGCTATTGCTTCAGTGATCGCCTGCCAGCCCAAATCATGATGAGCATTTGAGAGCCCAACTTCTGTTGTGAGAACCCGATTGAGAAGTAGTACTCCTTGATCCCGCCACTTTTCAAGATTGCCTGAATCAGGAATCTCAAAACCGAGATCTGATTGAAGTTCTTTGAGAACATTCTGTAGCGATGCGGGTATCTTCTTCACATTACGTGAGATTGAGAATGCCAGACCGTGCGCATTACCAGCAGTCGGATAGGGATCTTGTCCAACAATCACGCACTTAACTTCACTCAGTGGTAAATCCAGTGCTGCAAAGATCTGCTCTCGAGAAGGTGCTAGGACAGAGTCGTCCAGGGATTTGAGAATCCTAGAGATTTCATCGGAGAAAGGTTCGAGTATTGGCTTCCAACTAGAGTGCACGTGCCGAAAACCGATATCCATCAAAACGAACTTCCATCGGTAATTCAAAGATATTGGACATATGTTCGCTTGTGATGACATCTGCGATAGGGCCAGAGACGGCCGCTACGCCATTCTTGAGGATGAGCGCATGAGTCGTTCCTGTTGGGATCTCTTCAATATGGTGGGTTACTAGAATCGTAGCTGGGGCATTGGGATCCGATGCAAAGATTGAGAATCTCTTTAAGAGATCTTCTCGTCCGCCTAAATCAAGTCCCGCGGCAGGTTCATCGAGCAACAATAATTCTGGATCTGCCATAAGTGCGCGTGAAATCTGAACTCGCTTACGTTCACCTTCACTAAGAGTTCCGTACTCTCGGTCAGCAAGATCACGCACTCCAAATGTTGTAAGAAGTGCTACAGCTCTGGATTCATCCCACAAATCGTAGGCTTCATTCCATCTTCCCAGGATTGCATAAGCCGCTGTAAGTACAACATCGCGAACCTTCTCTTCGTAGGGAATATCTTCAGATACCAGAGCCCCACAAATTCCAATACGAGTGCGAAGTTCCCAGAGGTCAACGCGACCCATCTCTTGATTGAGAAGTAAAACCTTGCCTGATGTAGGAAAAGCTCTCGTGGCAAGAATCTGAAGAAGTGTAGATTTTCCCGCGCCGTTAGGACCGAGTACTACCCATCGCTCCCCTGGTTGTATGGCGAAATTGAGAGGACCAAGAATTATCCTCTCGCCGCGTCGAACTGAGACATCTCTCAATTCAAGAACGCTATTGGTGCTCATAGG
>JACCDH010569865.1_pt1 | contig 26527 bp, 29 predicted proteins | sample 7442481 | NCBI WGS metagenome assembly JACCDH01 (sample SAMN15323433, study PRJNA562643) | freshwater metagenome | isolation source: river surface water | place: USA:Blue River Watershed | collected 2017-08-15 | reverse complement strand
TCAGATGCTCTAACCAACTGAGCTAAGGAGGAGTGTTCCCATTTACGGGACGCAAAAATAATGAAATTTACCAAAGAACAAAAGTTTAAAAGAAAGAATTCGGCTTAAAACCAATAAAAATTCCCTCGGAACGCTGTTCTACGGGGTAGGTTTTTAAGAAATAGCCTTCCCCACTGGTATTTCTGCCATTTTTCATATCAAAAGCATACCTATGTAAGGGGCAAACTACTTGGCCAAGTGGATTAATGTAGCCAGCAGACATCCTCCCACTGGCATGAGGGCATTTTTGAGCAAAGGCAAAATAGCCTTCTTTCCATTTTGCTAGTGTGATTTTTTTGCCATCCACCTCCATATCTAATAATTGACTTTCTGGCCACTCCAAAGACTGAGGTGCGTCTGTAACTAAAATCCAATGGATAGATTGAGTAGACATATTTAAAAGAAGACAGTCTTGTAAGGATATTTGATCTGATACATATCTCTTACCTTATGTAAGATAATGGTTCTTAATTCTTCAATGTTTTGTTTTTCGATTGCTGACACAAAAACACAATTATTATTGGTGACATTGATCCATTTTTCTTTTAAGTCTCTTTCAATATCTTGTTTTACTTCATCAGAGATCCATTGATCAAAATATTTTTCACGGTACAAATCCATTTTATTAAAAATGGTCACCACCGGTTTATCAAAAGCCTTTAATTCTTGTAATGTTTTATTGACCACATCAATTTGGTCTTCATATTTTTCATGAGAGATGTCTACTACATGCAATAAAACATCTGCTTCTCTCACCTCGTCTAGTGTACTTTTGAAGCTTTCCACTAAATGATGCGGTAGCTTACGAATAAATCCAACTGTGTCACTTAATAAAAAGGGTGTGGCTTCAAATACAACTTTTCTAGTAGTTGTATCCAATGTAGCGAATAACTTATTTTCTGCAAATACTTCACTTTTACTTAACAAGTTCATAATTGTACTCTTACCCACATTTGTGTAACCCACTAATGCAACACGTATAAACTCTCCTCTGTCCTTACGTTGAGTATAAGCTTGCTTATCAATTTCTTGTAATCGCTTACGCAATAATGCAATCTTATCTTTTACAATACGTCGGTCAGTTTCGATTTCTGTTTCACCAGGACCTCTAGAACCAATTCCTGCTCCTTGTCTTTCTAAATGCGACCACATCCCTTTTAGTCTTGGCAAAATGTATTGGTATTGTGCTAACTCTACTTGTACTTTTGCTTGTGCCGTTCTGGCACGTCGCGCAAAAATATCTAAAATCAAATCACTTCGATCTATCGTTCTTGCTTTAACTTCTTTTTCAATATTCTGAATCTGTGAGCCTGTTAATTCATCGTCAAAAATTACGACATCAATATCTTTTGCAGCTACATATTGTTTGATCTCTTCCAACTTTCCTTTACCTACAAAAGTTTTGCTATCTGGATGTTGTAATCTTTGCTTAAAAATTTTAATAGCAATTGCACCTGCAGTTTCAGCTAAAAATGCCAACTCTGCTAAATATTCATCCACCTGCTCTTCGGTCTGCTCTTTTTGAATTACTCCAACTAATACCGCTTTCTCTTCTTCTTTTATTATTTGCTTCTTCTCTATCAAAATGAATCTTAATTTTTACAAAGATAACTCAATACCCTTCCAGAATAAAAAAACCCTCCCTTAATATAAAGGAGGGTTATAAATAGTTTTGGGAGTCACTATAATCCGCTGATGCTTAATCCAACAGATAATCTATTGAAAGAAGGTCCATATCCGTCACGAATCACTGGAGTTACAGCATAACCAACATTGAACGAGAAGATGCCATAGCCTGCTCTTGCTGTTAATGTTACATCGTTGCTTGTGAAGAACCTCTTATTGCTAGTTTTTTGAACATAGGTTTTGCCATATAAAGAATTACCACTTATTGTTTGATAATCTTTCATTTTAGTGTATCCTTTAAACAATAATCCTACTTTAATTCCTGCAGCTAATTTCCAAGACTTTGCAGGATTTGCAGGATTAGAGTAATACCTTATTTCTGCTGGCGCTTGTAGATAAACAGTTGCCACTTTTTGTTTGTCGAAACGATTTGCTAAAGAATCCAATGTCTTAAAGCGAATATTATTGCTAGTTTGTGACAAATCAACTTGTGTTCCTTTATTGATATACTGATTATTAGTTCCAAATCCAATACCATAAGCCACACTGAACTTATTATTTGTTCTAAACGGCTTATCCAACATGAAATAAATATTGAAATGACGACCCATGCCAGATGTTTTTACACTATCGGGTGCACCTACCCAACTGTCCGATCCAAATTGAATCATTAAATGGTCTGCAGGACGGCTCGATAAATCAGCCATTTTCTTTTCAGTTGCACTCGTTTGTGCTTGGGCTAAACCACTGAATAACAAAATAGTAAGGAGGGATAATAATAGTTGCTTCATTCGGCAAAAATAATCGAAAAAAAGGGTAGAACACTTTAAAAAAGGTTAAAATATCGTATTTTTGCCGCCTACATCGAAAGATGCGGGCCTATAGCTCAGTTGGTTAGAGCACCTGACTCATAATCAGGGGGTCCCAGGATCATGCCCTGGTGGGCCCACCCCAATAAAATCAAGGGTTTCAGCGTTTTATAGCTGGGACCCTTTTTTATGATTTGCATACAATTTGCATACATTACGTCTGTTTGAGCAAAAATTTGAAGACCTATATTAACAGCCAAATTGGATATATTTAATATACGATCAAGTAAAGAATTAGACTAAATATGAGAAAAACGAATGTCCAAAGATTTATAATTTACTGCTTAGCCTTACTAATAAGCATAGAATCGTTTTCTCAGAAAATCAATGTTGTTGTAAATAAGGAAATTTATACATCATACTACTCCACTGACCTAAGAGTTCCTCTATACGTAGTACACTACTTATATAATGGTGGGGGTGACTTTTCTAGGTCAAAGCTTAGATTTATTAAAGAAAAAAACACAGCCAGCGACTCTGATTATGCCAAGAGTGGTTATGATCGAGGCCACTTAGTTAGCGCAGAGGACTTTGCTTATGACTACAGAAAGCAAGCTATTACATTTAGCTATTACAATTGTTTCCCTCAAACAAGACATTTAAACAGAGGACCATGGAAGAGCTGGGAAAATACAATAAGGGGTGAAAGTAAAAGGTGGCCGTTGAAAATATATACTGGAGGAATATACGGTAATAGGAGAATTAAGGGGAAGGTTGGTGTTCCTGATTATTGCTGGAAAGTTGTTTATAACCAAAAGACAGGTTTAATTTTACACGCATTAATTTTTACCAATGACAATGTTGGTGCTGTGAGAAGAACAACAGTAAGCGAATTGAAAAAGATTCTTCAGTACCCTGTTGAGTTTAATAAGGATTAGAACTCAACTTACTTATATTAAATATAACTTCACTATATGATAAAATTTGGAAATAAAGATAACCCCTTTGACCCTTCAGAATTGCCTGAAGAGCTAGCTTATACAAGAAAGTTTTTTTCAAAAAAGCCTAATGAACATATAATTCGATTACTAGAGTTTTTAAGCAGCAACTTTAAAACTGGATTAAATAAAGCAGAAGTTGATAAACAACATAGCCTTTACGAATATAAAATTGTTCTTAATAATATTACTGCTATCTATAATAACTATAAATGTTATTTAGTTGACAACTACTCTTCAGATAATTTAAGGCTTCTTTTTGATTTGAAGGCATGCTTTTCAGACTATGAGCTCGCTGAAAATGTTGAACTAAATCTGCAAATTATCAACCATTTTACTGATTCGCTTTTAAGTGATCTTATAATTGAAGATGCTGAAATTGAAGATGCGAAAAAATTATGTTCGACTTTTTCAGTCGATATATCAGAGTTTACTAGCGTTCTAGGAGCAAAAGTTAGATTAATTCAAAATGACATGATCAATGGTTTGTTTGTCGATATAGATTTAAAAATCGAATTAATTAGAAAGTATTATCAAATTGCAAACAAATTAAAGCTGAAATATGATTTAGAGCAAGCGTATAAATTTATAAACGCGTTCAACCTTTATTGTATCAATAATAATGAAAAGCTCAGAGGCATCAACATAGACATTGGTGTAGGGTCTATGTCAAATTTTGACTTATTTAATGTATTTAAAGTAAAGTTTGGTAAAATTAAAAAGTCAGGTGGGTCTAGTAGTGTTGAACTCTCAACTGGTATACTCTTTAATTTTGGTGCGGCTTATTTTTTAGTTAATACTTATGAATCAACAGGTTCATTCACAGGTGCATCGACAATATTAAGCTTTGACGAGGTAAAGGAAAATGGCAACGGTGTTTTTAATAACACAAATGAAAATTATTTTTGGTATAAGAAGAAGGGAGAAAGAAATAATCATATTATAGCAAATTTTGAAAGTGAAATAGAGTATGAATACATTAAAAAATTTAACTCTGTAATTGAGAAAGGATCTTTTTCTTTCAATAATGATGCAAAGGGTGAAACTAAAGAAGCAATATTGACTGATGACAATGATAAAGAAATGAAAGAAAGCCCTAAGAAAGATTCTACAGATTACTTAAAAGAGCTCGAAGATCTAATTGGATTAAGTAATGTAAAAGAACAAATTATTTCGTTAGTAAATCTTATCAAAGCGCAGGAGTTAAGGAAGAAAAATAATTTAAAAGTTGTTAATGTTAGTTTGCATTCTGTTTTCAGCGGTTCTCCAGGAACAGGTAAAACTACTGTAGCTCGCCTTTACGCAGGAATTTTAAAACAACTAGGAGTTCTAAAAAAAGGTCACCTTATTGAAGTAGACAGAAGTGAACTTGTCGCAGGATATCTTGGTCAGACTGCAATTAAAACCGAAGAAATTATCAATAAGGCATTAGATGGCGTCTTATTTATAGATGAAGCATACAGTTTAACTTCATCATCCTCAGATTCATACGGAGAAGAAGCAATAAACGTATTGCTAAAAAGAATGGAAGATGATAGGGAACGTCTTGTAGTAATAGTTGCAGGATATACTGGCGAAATGCATTCTTTCATTGACTCTAATCCTGGATTACAAAGCAGATTCAATAGATATATAGAATTCGAAGATTATAAGTCCGAAGAATTAGCGCAAATCTTTATTTCTTTAGCGAAGAAAAACGAATATGAAATAGATGATCTTGCAAAAGAAAAATTAACTAGTCATTTCATTTCAATTACAACAAACAAAGTTGAAGATTTTGGTAATGGTAGATATGTTAGAAATCTATTTGAGAAAGTAATCCAAGAACATGCAAACCACATTTCTAAACTAGACAATCCAACCGAAAAAGACTTAATTACAATTATAGCTGATCAGATAAAGGTTTAATCTTCTTTTTTGGACATTAAAAGCGAAGCAATATATCCAGCAAAAGTTCCGCATAGTGCTACCCCTGTAGTCATTAGTACTGCTGCAATTAGTCTTCCCTCTGTTGTTACTGGATATTTATCTCCGTAACCCACAGTCGTTAAAGTCGTATAGGACCACCATAAAGCATCCTCTGCAGTTTTGATATTGCTATTTGGAGCTGTCTCAACTTGAAGTATTGTTACTGATGAGAAAAGTACCATTAAAAATGCTATTACTGCAACAGTCGATAACAGCCCTTTGGACTTATCCTTGTATACATGTTCTGCGATATGTTTTACAGATTTAAAAGCTCTTAAAATTCTTAACAATCGCAACAATCTTAACAATCTACCAACTCTTAAGAAATCGATAAAAGGGATACTTGATATAAAATCTATCCATCCCCACTTCAAAAATTTTAGTTTATTTGGTGCTTGATAAAACCTGTAAAAGAAATCAATTAAAAATATAATGCATATAAAATTGTCTATCTGCAGTAATATTTTATGCACCTCTGGTGTAACTGAAAAAAAAGTTGTGACTACTAATGATACTAGTACATAAAGAGATAATATTAATATAATTAGGCTTAAGCCCCCAAATACATTTTCTTTACTTTTTGATTGATCTTCCATTATTTTCTTCTTCTTGTATATTTTCCTTTTGTATGGTAGTAATACCTGCTCTTCGCTCTATTTTTAAAAACATTTGGGCTAGTACTGTAAGATTTTCTGTAATGACCACTTACTATTTTCCCAGTTCTGGTTACATAAGGTTTTACATAGCTCGGTTTTCTTTGAGCCAATAAACCAATTTGGGTTTGTAATAAAAACGTGAATATTAACAGAAAGACACAATATGGTTTAGTATTCTTATTCATATACCAAATATATGTAATTAAAATTCACTTATCGAAAGTAAGAGTGTAGTCTAGGTATAAAATCGCTGTTTTATCCCTTAAAAACTTCAAGTTCAAACTTCGGCTTTCAATATATATAATATAGCATTAACTTAAGTTTTCAAGATAATCTTTCTGGTCTTTCAAGTAAGAATTTGCTAAAAAGACGTGTTTAAATGTATAATAGTACTTGTACTTCATTGGCTGCATTATATCAATTTCTACTATAGGCGCATCGTGGTTCTCATTAACTAAATCTTGCCACTCCTCTTCATATATCCATGAATCTGCAACAGTATTAGCAATCATCTTATATTCAATGTGAAATGGATTAGGTAGTAATCTGCCATCTGAATAATATTTGACATTGTAATTTCTAATCTCTCTTATATCATTTATTGCTTTAGGCTGTTCAAATAAACCATCAAGAAAAGATTTGCCTGCTTTCACAATCAAAAATCCAATAGCAAACATTGAAAATACACTCATGGCAAAAATTTCTATAAAGTTGAAGTTATAATTTTTTCTAATATCCGCCTCTCTTTTTCGAATACCCCCACCTGTAATTAATTTAGTTAGATACCCCCCTATGCTCTAATCTGGATGATTATTTTCAACGCCGTCGATAACTAAAAAAGTTATTTATAAATGTGAGAAGGGACTACTCCCAATCACAACCCCTCCCACATCTGGGCACCCAGGGGTATCCTCCTAGGCTCGGATACCAAGAAGTGCTTTTTCATTTAACCACAATTAAAAAATTAAAAAATGGTAACAGTAACAAACTACACAAGTAGACAAAGAAAAGACGGTACAACATTCCAAGTGCTTGAATTAACAGGCGGTGTTGAACTTGTCCAATCTCAAGAGACAGGAAAATTCTATGCAACAGCACGCAGAACAACCATTCCTTGCACATTTGATGAAACTATAGCTAAAGGGCTTGTAGGAACTCAAATGAAGGGTGATGTTGTAAGGGTGCAAGTAGATGCTTATGATTTTGTAAACCCTAAAACTGGAGAGATAATTAAGCTACAGCACAGTTATGCTTATTCTCCAGAAGGATCAACTGAATTGATTGGATCAAGCAGAGTTGAAAGTTTACAAATGGCTTAGGAAGGAAACACAAAAGAAAATTGTTCTTACTAATACGATTAGAAGATCAAACAACAATTAACCGCTACGAAAGTATTTAGTTGGAGCAATTTCTTTAGTGGTTAGTAAATGAGGGACTGGGTGGAGCAATCTGCCTGGTCCTTTTTTATACTTCTAAATTTGGAGGATCACCATGTACAACAATCTTTTCTCTTATATATAATAAGTCATCTTTTTTAAAAGTATGAATATGATTTTTGTTTTTATCAAAGCATTTGCCATTTCCTAAATGAACTTTCCAATCATGTGATATTGAATGTGCATGAGGGTTAGAAGGCCACGGATCAACATCTGTTTTATATACTTGTAATATATGGCCTTTATATTTAAGCCGCTTCTCTTCTAACAGAATTGGAAATGAGCTAGGGATAAATGTTTCTGGAATTTGAATTTCACAGATTAATTCAAGTGATTCAAATACATGCTTTGATAATATATCTAACATTTCATCACAATTCAACTCATGAGTTATAACATTTAAATTATCGGCAGGATGAGCACTATACCCTAGTAAATTACCTAAAGCAAGTTGAAATTCAGTGCTTAAAATTTTAATACTTCTATCTCTATTAAGTAACTCCAAGGCTTTACTTGATTCAGTATTATATTTTGATATTAATTCCGTTAGATCTTCCATACCTAATAAAATTAAAAAATACAATTCATAATTGAATCAGTATTTATACTTAATCATCAATAAAAAATATACAGATGAAACTACAAAAAGCATCTCGCAAAAAGGCATCCATTAAGATGTCCCTCCAAGGTCCAAGTGGATCAGGCAAAACTTATTCATCACTACTATTAGCCTATGGACTATGTAAAGACTGGTCTAAAATAGCTGTAATAGACAGTGAAAACCATAGCTCTGAGCTATATTCCCATTTAGGGAGCTATAATGTCCTCCAATTATCAGCACCGTTTACACCAGAAAAGTATGTCCAAGCTATTGAGGCATGTGGACAGGCAGACATGCAAGTAATTATCCTAGATAGTATTTCACATGAGTGGGAATACATTCTTGAGGCGCATGCCTCATTACCAGGAAACAGCTTTACTAACTGGCAAAAGATGGGGCTTAGACACAAAGCATTCATACAAGCTATATTAGGCTCTAAAGCACACATTTTAGCCACTACAAGGACAAAACAAGACTATGTTCTAAATGAACGCAATGGCAGAATGGTCCCTGAAAAGGTGGGTCTAAAAGCTGTTCAAAGAGAAGGGCTGGATTACGAGTTTACTCTTGTATTTGATCTCAATATGAAAAACAGCGCTGTAGCCTCTAAGGATAGAACAGGTTTGTTCTTTGGTCAACCTGAACAAAAGTTATCAATTGAAACAGGCAGAGCTATATACAACTGGTGTAATGCAGGTGCTGATTTTACGACAACCGACATATCTGCCAGTATATATAATTGCAATACTATTGATAAACTGTTAGAGCTGAACAATCAATACCCACAATACAAAGAAGTGCTTAAGCCAGAGTTTGAAAAGCGTAAAAGAGAAATTTTAATTCAAAATATAACTGTTTGATATTAAAAAATAAACCTAGTAGTGTACGTATTTAAAGTTATATTAGGTATAAATACTGAATCCAATTTATTTAAAGTTGAATAATTTCGTATATCATTCAACTTTAAATAAATTATGACTAATGATTAATCAATTCAAAACCACACTTTTTATCGGAGCTTTTATTTGTATTTTTTTTATTTCCTGTAAAAAAGAAAATTCGTCCATAATACAAACTAATTATCAACATTCTTCAAATAATTTACAGTCGTTGGTTAATCAAGTTAAGATTTGGCATGATTCTACGATTAGCTCAAACTTAAAATCCAATAAACAAAATGGCCAAAAAGCACTTAGTTTAAATGATAATGATATTATACCTCCTTACATAAATTGGGATAATGCATTTATTAATTATGATTCAAGTGATGTAAAAAGTATAACTATACCAATCTCAATGAATGACAAAAATGGCGAACACATTGAATTTGTTGCTACAAAAAATAAAAATAAATTCAATGGATATTTTATTAAAATAACACCTGATAGTGCATATCATTTAAATCTAATCGATATTTACAATTATCATAATTTTAGTGGTTCGATATCAATTTATAATTTGCAAGGTGTAAAATTAAAGCAACAATATTTTAAATCAGGTAACAATATAAAAACAAAGACAAGCGTAAAAAATTCATTTTCTAATCATGTAATTTATGGAGATGGATATGATACTCCTAAAGATTTAATTGAAGTTACAGTAAAATCTGTCATAAAAAAAAGTATATATACATATGCATATAATTATGGATATATTTATATAGACGTTGTGCAGAATATTGAGTCAGATCAAGTTGAAGGAGGTGGTGAAGTAATAGCAGGAGGAATAGACTTTGACTATAATGTAGTACCAGATGGACTTTGTGTTTTTGGAGCATTAGCGCATCTTGGATCAATTTTGAGCGTAAATAAAGATCCTAATTATTATTTAAAACAATGGGCAGATTTAAATGATATGTCACTTGATAATATGTATAATAAATTAATTTCAGATAGACAATCGGGACCTAATATTAATGAAAGTATCAAACTCTTAGATAATAATTTTATAAATTATAATTTAGGGACTAGGGATAATATGCTTAAAACAATTACTGACACGAAAATTCCTGTATTTGTAATAATAGTTTGGCCAAGTGTATTAGGTGGTGGAGGGCATGCTGGAATAGTAAAATGGAGTGATGAGTTTAAAAAGATAGTTTTTTATGACCCTGTATTAAATACCACTACACTTTATGAAAATGGAACGAAAGAATTTGATAATTCCAAATATTTCTTTGGAGTAACAATGCCAATATAATTATTTAATTTTATTAATTATGAAAAATATTGTACTACAGTTTTTTTTATTGATTTATTGTAATTATACTTTTGGACAAAAACCAGATTCGAATTATTTTTTAAAGGTAAATACTAGCAAGTATAATTTTAACGAGTACGGTGTAGAACTTAAAATAAATAAAAGATATAAAAAAATAAGTCCTCATAATCCTTCACTTCATAGATCTGATATATTAACTTGTATGCCAAGAAATTTTTATGACCCAATTATAAATAAAAAATTTAGAGATCATTATATTATTTATTTTTATTTAAACAAGATATTCCCCCCAATTGAAGAAGGTAGCATTATGAAAAAAATTGCACCGGATTGGACACCAAATAATAATTACCTTGGAAGTAAATTTTGTGAAGATGAAAGAAAAAAAAATTTGATCCAAATTTATAACAAAGAAGATTTTGAAAAATTTAATTCAGATACTGCATTATGTGTCCGCGTAGACAGTAGTTCAGTACTTGAAAATAATGAGAAGTTTACAGATATTATGTACATTATATTACATAAAGACAATATATCTGACGTTTATGTTTGTTTTGCTTATAAAAAAGAATTTGAAATTGAAGTTATAAATGAAATACGAAAACTTTGGAAAATAATTAAATACAGATAAAATTTAGCAAAACTAAATATTTAAAAAATTAAAAGTTAAAGATTTGCAACACTAGTCCGAACTGCCTTCCACTCCTTCCTTAACATTATTCACACATGCCTAGCTAAACAGCTGGGCATTTTAATTTAATCAACATGACACAAACAGAAAACATCGCTGAAATAGAGCTTGTATACAAGCCAAGTATAAGTAACAAACCCATCATTAGTTCTCCATTAGATGCATATAATGTATTTATGGACTTCTATCCTAAAGAAACATTGCAATTACAAGAGCATTTCTTGGTAGCTTATGTAAACAGATTCAACCGTGTACTAGGTGTTTTGCATCTTTCTTCTGGTGGCATCACTGGAACAGTAGCTGATATAAGACTAATATTTGGTTGTGCACTAAAAGCTGCAGCATCTGGTATTATCATCTCGCATAACCACCCTAGTGGCAACCTCAAGGTTTCTGATCGCGATAAAGATGTCACCAAGAAGATACGTGATGCTGGTGATATGCTAGATATAAGATTGCTTGATCACATAATCGTTGGTCACGAAGGAAAGTATTTAAGCTTCTCTGACGAAGGTCTTTAACAAAAATCAACGAAAGATGAAATATTCAGATGTACAATATTATGACACCTACAGTATTGCTGTGATCAATTTGAAATCAAAACTTCGCAGAATTTACTGTCCATTCATGGTCTGGTGTATAGAATCTGTAGGTGATATCCAAGAAAATAGTTGTGTGTATGTAGATGAAGTTTTTAAAGATCCCAATGAAATTCTTTGCTACAAAATAGGTGGCAATTTGTACCCCTATTCCAACTTTAGGATATCGATTAATTTCTAATTGTGTTTTATTTAATTATGATTAATCTCATTTAGAGCCAATTGGCTCTTGTGCATAGCTAGTTGGCTCTATAGTTTTACAACGTATTATGAAAAGTAAACATGAGTTTCAAATAAACCTAGGCAGGAACTTAAGGAGGGTTAGAAATGATTGCAGATGGTCAATTGAAAAGCTTGCTTTGGAATCTGGTTTAACATATTCTCAGATAGGAAGAATTGAACTAGGAAAAAGAAACCCAAGTTGCTTTACAATGTATCTAATATCTAAAACACTTAAAGTATGTCCTACCGAGTTTTTTAAAATAAATATGGAGACCAGTAACCATCTAAACGGGGAGTATTCCAAAAATCCACAAGAGTAGGAAACAAACTAAAACAAAAAATATGAAAAAAGTAGCGTTAGCGTTATCAGCATTGCTAATTACAGCAGTGACATTTGCAAAAGGAAACGATGTTTTAACACTTACAAGCAACAAGTCTTTCAAAGGAGATGTTGTTAAAATCAAAGATTGTAATGTGGTATTCAAAGCAGAGAATGGAGAGAAGTACACTGTTCCTGCAAATGATATTGAGATATTAAAATTTGAAGATGTAAACAACAAGGTTTACACAAACTATCTTTCAATGATGAATGCAGATAACAATGCGTGCATGAAAGGAGCTTCTGATGGTAAGGCATTCCATGGTAAAGGTGGAATTCACGTAGCATTAGGTGTTTTATTTGGTCCATTTGCTGTTATAGGTGCTGCTATTGGAAGTCCAGATCCAATGGGTGGAGCTCGAACAGCTCAAATGTCTAAAAACAGTGATTTGTTTTCAGACCCAACTTACTTAGAGTGCTATAAAAAAGCGGCTAGAGGTAAGAACGTAGGTATGACTGCTGCAGGATGGGGTATGTGGATCATTCTATTATTGTTATAAAAAATTACAAGCCCCATTCGAGGGGCTTTTTTTATCTTCTATCAAATGAAAAAATATATTATTGGTTGTTTATTAATTGGAATGATTATTGGCTGTAGTAAAAAAGAAGATGCAGTTACAATTAAGGATTATAAAAATGGTTTATTTACTTCAGAAGTAAACAATAAAACATATAGCATCGATAAATTTTATACTGGAAATGCATTAATGCCATTGGGATATTATCGTATTTCTGAAACAACTGGCGGAGTGTCTTATACTTCTACTATTGTTATTATAAAAGCAAATATTGAAACAAATATTGAATTGTATATAAATTATCGTTCATCTATGAGAGCTAATAACCCTAATGAAGTTGAAGTTGTTTCAACTACTCCATCCACTTCGTTCTTGAAAGTTAATTCTATAACAACTTTTGCGACAAAGGTTATTATTAGACACAATAAAGGTGATTATAATACTGGCTCTTATGAAATGTATAATGGGACAACTCTTTTATGTAAGGGTCAATTTTCCTCTGATTAGCAGACGATGAAATGCCTCCAATAATGGTAACATCATACAATACTTAATGTATTAATGAGTGATAACCCTAAACATGAAGTTATGAGTTCAAATTAAAGTACTGATATTTAAGCATTTACATAAAAAAAGAGTACTCTTTTATTTCATGGGTAACACACATTGCTATAAGAATTTATGTCAAACTAAAATTAAGGTCTCAAAAAAAATTAATTATTTTTAATTTTATATTCATTTGAGACTTATCTTAGAGCCGTATTTGAAAAGATACAAAAAAGCCCCAAGTGTAAACTTGAGGCTTGTACTCTCAATCAGATTCGAACTGATATTAACACCTTAGCGGGGCGCTGTTCTATCCTTTGAACTATGAGAGCAACCAAGACCGATGATATACGTAGTCATCGGTTTTTTTATACCTTTTTGGTAGTTACGCTAAAATACAACAACAGATTTGGCTTTATTCAATTGAATTATCAACAAGAGTGGAAAATGCATCTTAAATTTTTTAAAAGCTTATTCAGGATTAAGATTGATGAGTTTTCCACGATTTTAATTATTTACCAGAAATTCAATTGCTTATAATAAAATGCATCAAAACGATTATACTAACGCAGATCAACTCTGTTATTCAATTGTCAATAATTTTGATGTATTTGGTGATAAAGAAGAATGGCTAATGAAATACAAGCCTTTATTTAATCGCTTTAATATTCAAGTTGGCACCCTTCCTGCGATAGCTGACTCTAACTTTGAAGGCATAAAGTATGAAAACATAGCCAAGTTCCATAGATTGTACCAAAAAATGAGCTTTGAATACCATATACTAGATCATAAATCACATGAAGAAGCAATTGTTTACTTTTTTGAACAGATGAACGCTTACATGATTGGTCACTATCTTAAAGAAGAATACTATATGGGTATGGACCTGGTGGATTTTTTCTACTCCTTAGGTAATGCCTTTCAAGAGCTTCAGGATAGAGGAAATAAACAGCTTTATACAGAGATTGTGGAATGCAGCAATTGCAATATGAAGCAATATTTCTTTATCGGCTTTAAAGATGACAGCTATCTGCACTTGATCTTTAAATTGGAAAACGGAACTGTTAAGGACCTAATTGAGTGCCGCGAAGCTAAGTGTGTCCTTCCAAAAGATATTGATACTGAGAAACAAGTCTTTTTAGACATCTTCAATCCGCCATTTTAAAAGCCCCTGGTGTTTGTCCAAGGGCTTTTGATTTAAAATGTTTTTGAATTACCTACATTTACTACATCTCCTACATTATTTCTTTAAAAATCAACATGGGAATGTAGTTTGTGTAGCTTATGTAGGAATATCCATTAACTTTTTTTTGATACGCCTACCATATTTCCCTGTGATTTTCTTATTACAGAGTATTTTAATGAGCGGAGACGATCAGCAAAAGTCTTTCTTGAGCATCCTTTGAACCCACAAGCACTACAATACTCTTTATACAAATTATACAAATCTGCCAGTGGTTTCTCTTTTTTTATGTCGTGAGTGAAGTTTTCCTCCTCTAAGAACATAAATACAGTATCTGACTGCTGGCGATACTCTTCAATTGATTTATCTATTACGTCTGAATGAGTAAAGCCTTTATTAGTAAGAATACGCTTCAATCCCTCCAAAACCCAATTAAAGACACCATCAAGCTCTTTTTCAATAATAGTTTGAGCAAGTGTTGGGTCTCTTTTCTCTTCTGGAATTGTGACGCTAAATGGAATCAAAATGAATCTCCTAAAGAATGCTTCGTTGTTTTCAATCTCCTTTGGAAGTAAGTTCGTATTAAACATTAGTTTGGCGTATTCAGAAATCAAGAAGGGTTCCTTATATGGCAATCTTGCTTCTATGGGCTCACAGCTTACAAGTTGCTTAAAAAATGTGGAATCCATTTTTGGACTAATTTCTGAAGCATAGTTTAACAATTTATCTGCTAATCTAGCCCTAAAATAGCCTGTTTCATTTGTCAATGAATGCAGAGAGTAGTTACAAACATTTTCTGGTCCTAGCATCGCTATTATTATTTCAAAGAATACAGACTTACCATTAGCACCATTACCAAAAAGAATAAGCGCCTTTTCAAGCTTAAGAGTCTTGGGCTTAACAAAAACGTATCCTATAAATTCAGCGAGGACCATTTGTAGTGTCTTATCTGGTAACACTTCATCTAGATACTTTTGAAATTTAACAGCACTAGCCTCTTCGTTATAAGCAAAATTCAACTGATGTGTAACAAAGTCATTCCTATCAAATTCTTTCAAATATTGGCGTTCAGGTGAAATAACAAACGACCCATTTTGCAGGTTTATAAGCACTTCATTACCTTTCTTTTCTGGTCTTGGCAAGTATGCTGTTGATAGGAACTGATTATACAACTCGTTACGAAACTTATAATGCTTCGCTTCAAACTCATCAACGCCAAGTTTTAGTGCCCCCTTACCTAGAAAACTCAAAATTGTCTCTTTTGTTAATTGTTTCCAGTAGGCGCCATTGAATACATATACATAGCCCTCACTCATACAAAGAGACCAGCAGTTGCTTTGAGCGACTTCTAAAATTGCCTCGTTTGAAATGATAATGTAATGTTTACGTCCAATTGTTTCGCTACTTTCTAATTGCCCCCTTTCCCTAAAATCAATTTCAGGTAGCTCATTCAGTAGAGCATTTAGCACGCTGTTATGTGAAATTACTTGTGGCTGCTTTATTAGTGAAACAGGAATGCCATATTTTTCTGCTATTGCTTCAGAAGCATCGTGTTCGATTGTTGCATATACTTTCGGCTTTTCATCAGCCTCAGTTGCAAGTATAGTTTGGTCCATAAAAAATGTTGGTTTTGTACGCCCCATAATATTTCAATTATGGGGCGCGCTGTTTATTAATTTGATTTTTTTGCTTTGTTGCAAGGAGGGCAAATTGGGAAATGCTTGTTAATGACTTTTTCTAAGCCAGCAAGTCCTATTGTAGTTACTCTAGTTACTGGCATAGTTCTAACCTCTGGATTTTTGCTATTTTCTATATACACCAGCACAAACCAATTTCGATCAATTTGAAATTGTGATGGTTGGTTGTTAAGTAATAGATAGCCCTGTTTGCGTAACCACTCAAATAACTTGTATTCTCCGCCAGGGAATCTAGTTATTTTGGAAACTTCATTAATTGAGAATGTTGCCAATGGGAATTTGCTTTTCATTGTTCGTTTATTTTAATAGTTTAGAAATGTTTTGGCTTAAATGCAGCTTAGTTGGTACGTCAAACTGTTCTAGCCATTGATCAATTGCCTCTTTTTTAAATAAAAGGAGTTTGCCAGTCTTTATGTATGGAATCTGGCCATTGCTACACCACTTGTAAATGGTAGACTTGCTCATTTTTATATAGTCTTTGAGCTCGTCGAGAGTTAAGTAACTCATATTGTTTAGGTTTTGTTTACGAAATAATTTGTGTAAAATTAATCGTACAAATTCCTAACGCCTAGTAATAACAAGGCATGATATATGCTTGGATATGTCAGTGAAAATTTAAACTGTGTGCTCTGATATCACGCGGTCAATTTGAAACATAATGTATTCATTCCGAAATGAAATCCTATATTTCTCATTTGAAGCATAATTAGCATAAAAATTACTCCCATTTATTTTGAACATCTTTTGTTCTTGCGCATCGATTAGGCGTATACCAGAAATTAAAATAATTTTAAATAGGAAGTAGCTTACAATTCCCACCTCGCCACACAATCGTATGGGATTTTTTTTGATCGTGGAAAAATCTTTAGAAAAAAATAACTTCAGTTTTTCTAGATCAGACTCGTCAAAATAATCTATTACCGAATTCCCTATATTATCCTTTATTTTCAATATTTCTATAGCTAAATCAGGAGTTAGCCCTGTAGACTCATAGACATCTCTGCTTGACTCCTTTTCTTTTAGAGACTCGCCTATTCTTTTATCTATTTTTTGATTTGGGGCAACTTCTATGAAATTTAAATACACAAAACGAATTAATGACTTTATTGGTCTACTCAATACATCTGCATATTTATTTAAGCCCCCTGTATTTACTGTGTCTAAAATTTTAAGACACTTGTATATGAAGGATCTCACTAAGTCTTTTTTACTTTTATCTCCACTGCTTTCTAAAATTTTCTTACTAAAGATTCCTTTGGAAATATAAAATTCGCTTTCTAATAGATGTTGTAATTCATTTTCAAAAGTGTACTCCCTTATTAGAGAATCATAAGTTGGTCCGTTATATTCGTCATAGCTTGTTTCAATTTGATACTCAACTGACCATTTTTTATTCTCAAAATCTACCGTTATTGGAAATCTGTTCCATTCGCTATCTGGATCGTCATTACTTGGCATCTGATTTAAGTAAAAATCATATGCAATCTGCAGCCCTTCTTTAGTATAAAATTTTTCAAAAAATCTTAAGGGGCTGGTTGCAGTAGAGTTGATTGTATCGATTGCTATTATACTTCTCATGTCGTCTTAAATGCTGTAAGCAATTTAGCCATTTCTTTTTTACTATCGTCTTCAAAGCTGTCCAAGTAAGCCCTCGTGGTAGAAATTGAAGCATGTCCCAAAGCTTCAGATATCTGCTGTATGTCTGCGCCAGAACGTTTAAGAATTGTTGCAGTACTATGTCTGGCCGTATATGTTGTGCAATCCTTCTCTATTCCAATTTTTGAAGCAACTTTTCTTGTGTACTTATTGACCATTTTAATAAACTGCTTTAAGTCAGCCAATTGATTCTCTAAAGAATCCGTTTGCCTAATTATTGAGAAAAGCAGTGTATTAGGACCTCTATTTTTCTTGCCGTGTTTATTGATTATAGCCTTAAGTTCATCAGTTAAATATACCTTAATAGGTATAACATTCCTATTAGTATTAACTGTCTTTGCCCTTATAAATTCAATAAAACCTTCCTTAATATCCCCACGCTTTAATAGCGAAATATCTTTCATGTTCATGCCGTTAGCCATGTAACTAAATTTCCAAAAATCCAATGCCCTCTCTTCCCAGCTATTTCTCTCAGCTTTATAATCAAATAAGGCCTTGACCTCATTCATGTCTAATGCTTTCTTAATGTTTTTACTTGTTGGAATCTGATATTTGAGTGCAGTTTTGCTCCCAAAAGGATAGTTATAATCCTTAGGCAAAGTGCCATCTTCTATTGCCCTATTAATAATGGCCTTAAGAGGTCTTAAATAAATACCAACTGTACTAATGGATTTTTCATCAGCAATCAATTTTCTCTCATACGATCTTAAAAATTCAGGCGTTATTTCCCAAAATGCTAACTTGTCCTTAAAAGCTCTTAACGAATTCTTGCTGCAGGTGTAATTCGATGCGGTACCAATCTGTCCATTCTGTTTGTATTCGCTGATGGCTAAATCGAAATAGGCATAAACATCTACCCTTAGCTGTTCATTTTTATAAAACTTCCTTTGAAACTGATCAAAATCAAACAATTCCAATTCGGCTATAACAGAGGTGGCTTTCTGCTCAATTGAATCTAACGCCATTCTTATTTGCTTCTCCTTACCTTTTGGTACCCTCGTCATATATTTTTCAAAATCAGCTCTGGTTGCATTAAACTGAGTTGGATAATACTTTTGAGTCCTGTTAAACGTGACTCTTAACTTGATTGGGTAAGTGCCGTCAAGCAACGCCCTCCTTGTGTCTAATACGATTGATGTCTTTGGTGCCATAAATATTGCTATTTGCATACAATTTGCATACAAATGTAGAAAACAAAAGTGACATAAGGAAAAGTAAGGATAAAATAAAATCTTCTAAAACTCAATGATATTAATGCTTTTGATAAAATATGATAACAAAAGAAAACAAATGATAATAACGGAAAATAACTATTTTTTTGACTCATAATCAGGGGGTCCCAGGATCATGCCCTGGTGGGCCCACAGCCGAAAGGCTCCACTCAAAGGGTTTATGAAATCAAATTTCATGAACCCTTTTCGTTTCCCATTACTAACATTGAGTTTGAGACGAATTTAAGCCATTTTACACATCAGTTAGTTGGAGGATTAAACACTCATTAAAGCAGGTATTTCAAGTGCTTTTTTTAGTGCTATCGTGAAAAAAATTAGTGCCATTGGTTTAAACTTAGGAAAGCACATCATTAACCAATTAAAATGAATGTGAAATGAACGTAAAAACAAGCTTTTTAGCTATTACATCAAGAAGGAAACTAAATGGTGAAATCCCAATCTATTGTGACATTTTCAATAGCACTGAGAAAAGTCGCTTTGCTACCAACATTAGCACTAAACTAGAGGGGTGGGACAAGAAAAGACAGAGGGTTAGGGGTAACTCAGTGGAGGCTGTTATTATCAACAGTAACCTTGACAAGATTAGAGAACAAATAAAGAACATAGTTTATGAATCTATAAAAAGGAATGAAGAGATTACTCCTTTAGACATCAAAAATCTTATGACTGGGAATCATGATAGTAAACCTACTTCACTAATGTCTGTTTATAAGATACGCTTTGAGAAGATGAAGAAGCTATTAGGAAAGGATTATCAAAATACAACGCTTATCAAGTTCAATTACTTAGCTAACTCAGTTCAAGATTTCCTGAAAGCTGAATTTAAAATCAATGACATTCCATTAAAGAAACTAAACAGAGTGTTTATAGATGATTTAGAACTCTATCTGAGAGCACAAAGGTCAATGAAGACTGTTAGTATTAATAAGATAATACAGATGCTTAAATCAATCGTGAGATACTCTCTAGAAAGAGGGTGGATTGACAGAGACCCATTCTTAGGTCACAAATCAAAATCTGTTCAAACTGAAATCCTGTTCTTAACACAAGAGCAAATAACAAAGCTAGAGACTACCATCCTCTCACAGGAAAGACTCAATAGAGTTAAGGAGCTGTTCTTGTTTAGTATCTATACAGGACTACATTATGCTGATGCTATGTCATTAACTACTTCCAATCTAGTGAATGGTGTTGACGGTAATTTATGGATAGATTACGTGAGAGGTAAAACAGGCAAAAGGATTCAAATTCCACTCCTGAATAAGGCGCAGGCCCTACTAGCTAAGTTTGAAAAACAAGGGCTTAAAAACGACTATATACTGCCAAGAATCACAAACCAGAAGGTAAACAGCTACTTAAAAGAGATTGGAGATATACTTCAAATAGAAATTCCCCTTACACATAAGATAGCACGTAAAACCTTTGGCTCAATCCTACTGTATCATAATATACCTATTAAAGTAGTGAGTGAACTTATGGGGCATTCTAGCACATTGATTACTGAAAGGCACTATGCCAAGTTGGATACAAGGAAACTGGGCGAGGCAATAAACCTGCTTAATTAGTTAGTTGTGGTTATTTAGATAGGGTTACAATATTTATTCTTATTTATTAATTCAAGCATGCTATAAGTCGAAAATATTTTGTTCAAAATTTTCCCTGGTGGGAATTTTGTTCAAAATTTTCGACTAATTAGCTAACGTATTCTGCTTCTTTAATCAAGAATAAGCCATGATTTTTAAACTGGGCGAAAGTCTTATCCATATTGAGCTATACGTAATTCCATGTATGTAAACAATCAACGTACTGCCACCATAAATCAAGAACCCGATTATACACAGCTGTTGAAAGTTAATGATTTAAAATATGAAATGATTGGCTTTATTTGTCTACCCACCATATCCATATTTAAAATTAATAAAATGAAAAAAGGAGAACTACTATACTTACCATGCAATTTAGATGATGAAAGTCTTGACATATTATTGTCATTAGATTCAGAATATAAAGAATCGAACAAGTTTCGTGTCTTAAAAACCCTTTCCTATATAATACAACAAATTTCCGAGAGTGACAGGAAGGATTATAAGACCGAATTTGTACCAATAAAGATGGAGTATATAAGAAAATACATTCCCAATGCAGAAATATATATTAGAACACTTATGAAAATAGGTATTGTCGAAAGTGATAATAAATATATCATTGGTGAAAAGTCAAAAGGATATAGACTATTAGCTCCATTCAACTCAACACCTAAAATTATTATACTTGGAGAGTCCGATGAAGCGAAAATTAATCAAAAGGTGTCTATAGAATCATTTGACAACGACTCCAAGAAACTCAAACCACTTTATAAGAGTTTTAATCCAAAATTGTGTATTGATTACCCATCAGTAATTAAAGAGGGGTTCATTGAGTATTGGCAGCACGATGGGGAAGGACTTCCTATTTTTATAGATGATATTATTTTTGATAGACCTGACTCTTTTGAATTAATTAAGCACTGTAATGAATTTGACAATGCACATCATAGAGATTCTTATCACAAATTAATCAGTGGTACTATGATTCCAGGCTCATTATTGCATTCTAAACAATTCTTTTTTAAAGTAGATAAGCAAGGGTATAGACTTCATACTAATTTAACAAATCTAAGAAAAGACTTGAGAAAACACATTAAATATGATGAAGAGAGACTTGTAGCTTGGGACTTAAAAAATAGTCAGCCTTTCTTTTTGAATGTTCTTTTAAACCCATCTTTTTGGGATTATAAAAATAAGGCACAGTTAAACTTTAGAGAACTAAATGGAGAACTAAAGTCATTGAAGGAACTAAAGGAAAGAGGCATAGACCCCTCCATTACGATGTTAAAAATTAAGAAAATCAGCTCTGGGCATGGCTTTCAAGAGTTCAAAAATGTAACATTACAAGGAAACTTATACGAATCCCTTCAGGAAATGTCATATGAGTTCTTTGATATGGTAATCTCAAGAGAGAAAGCTAAAAATGAGTTTATTAGAATACTTTTTGACAAAGCCATGTCAGTTAGAATATATCACTATGATACTGAGGATGCCTTTGCTTTGTGTTTCCCTGGGTTATTAGAGTTTCTTGATAAGACTTTTAAAAGCGTAAAGCATAACACTCTTGCCCTACTTCTCCAACAGATTGAATCTAATGTAATTCTAAGAGTCGTATGCCCTGCAATTGCAAAGAAATACCCCAAAATTCCCTTGTTTACCGTCCATGACAGTATAGTAACATCTGAAGGGAATGAGGAGCTAATTAAGCCTATTATTGAAGAAGAAATACGAAGAGTAACAGGCGGTTTAACACCTATACTGAAATTAGAGAAATGGTTTTGAGCGCTCCCCCAAGAGAGCGCGCATTAACCATTTTCTCACATTGTTAATCCAAGTCAATAACATGTACCTGAATGCATAAAGTCTAACTTGTACTTTAAAACATAGGCCTCAATTTCAAGTAGTTTAATCTTAAAATACATTTCTTTACCCTTGTGTCCATAATTCTGACTAAAAGTATCCAAGCTAATTTTATTGAATTTACCCTGGTATTCCAAGGGTTGAACAAGAGCACTTAGGCTATGCATCCCATATCTGTTAAGCAATATTTTATCATTGAAAACAAAGTCAAAAGAGTCTTCAGGGCTATTTAACAAATCCTCTTTGTAAAACCTTATATAGTCATAAATAAGATTCAAATGCCTCTTTGTCGGTTTTAAACCAATAGATATAATGCATGATGTAAGCCCATCAAAGTAAGTTTTTAGGATATCATTTGGCAAAACACTCTCAATGGTCGCCATTATTTATTTTGTTTGGGTTGAAGTATGATATGTTTCTTTGTCTAGAACTTGCAACAGCCTACCTTGTGCGTAAAAATATATAGGAATATTTTCTATATCATTGTATCCAAGTGTTATATTTATTGACTGTGTCTCCTTTTTAACATAGTCAAGCATGAATACAATATGCATTCCATTATTAGGTAAAATATTAAGGTCATTCGCATCTAGCCTTAGTATTATTGGATAGAATACGGGTATTGGTTTAAAAAATAAATCAATTCGGTTATCAATAAATATATCTATGTAATCTTTGCCATTCAGGTCTTTGTATTTATCAACAATATAGACATCATTGTTAATTGACAGTAATAAATTTTGTCTCAAAAGAGGAGCAAAAGCATTTGAATAAACATTATTAATAGTGTCTATCCTAGCTTTAATATTATACGTTTGCGAGATATTTTTTTCGAAATTTATAGTCTCTAAGCTATCCTTGATTCGCAATGTCCTTTCTTGGTTAATTTTTTTCTCTTCCTTTGAGCTTTTTTCGTCATTGGCTTTTTTGAAATAGAATACAACAATAGCCAAAAGTACTATAGGCCATAGATAAACTAGTTTTGATAGAATTTTCATTGACAGATTAATTTATATAAATACTACTTATACTGTTCAACTCTGAACGACTTTATTTTATCAATTCTATTTTTACTAAGAGGGAATGTATATGATAACATCACAATCCTTTTACCTTCTTGAATGATAGATTTGACTGCTGGAAAGGAATTTTTTACTCCGTTATCTAAATAACTTGCGATATATCTATTATCAAAAATAGGGTCATTGGCAATGAAACTAAATAAAAGAAAACTATCCCGGTCATATAAAAAGTAAACCAATGAAGGTGTGTTTAGTGCATTTTGTATTTCAATATTCAAAAGCAATAAAGAATCTAATTGCTTATATTTTAAACCCACATTTAAGTTAAATGAGTCATTGATAACTCCATCAAGACTTTTTATACGATTATAACCTAAATTATAAATTACATCCTCATCATTATTGTTCTTGTTAATGTATATGAAATAAAGAGCTGTAATGCATGTCAAAGTGAACATTAACCCTACCAAGACCTTTTTAGTTATATTCATATGTAAATTTATCTATTGGGTCTTATTTGACCTAATTATTGACTCATTATTTGTTGAGTTTCGTTATGTGAAACATAATAAGGACAATGACTATTTAAAGGCTTTAGGAGCCAATATAAGGCTGATTAGGAAGTCAAAGTCCATCACTATGGAAGAGCTTGCAAATGAGGCAGAAATTGAATACAGACAGCTAGGTAGAATTGAAAGAGGTGAAATAAATACGTCTGTACTCTCTTTACTAAGATTATCGGAATGTCTTGCAGTTCCTATTACCGACCTCTTTAAATTTTAACAGCACCTATTTAAGCATAGGGTTACAGTTTATTATGACCACCTTATCGGGTCTAGTGGAAAATTATTTCTCAAACTGGGTACCTTGAAATTTCAGAAACTCAATAAAGCTTTAATAGTGCTGATTCAAGTGCTATTGAAATATGTGGTCTAATATTGTAAGCACATATAGATATCAATCAATTAGTTATAATATAAAATCAAACAGGGTTCAAGTCCTACTTAGTCTTATTAAATCTTAAGAATATAACTATTCCAAGTAAAAATTAAGCATACTCTTTAATTATCATTTTTGCAGTATGCGTATTACCCCAATTGGCAAGTTCGTGTAATAACGGAAGTAAAGATTTTCCTGATTTTGTTAAAGAGTATTCAACTCTAGGAGGCATTTCAGTGAATTCTATTCTATGCACCAATCCGTATTGTTCTAATTCTTTCAATTCACTAGCCAACACTTTATTTGAAATAGAAGGGATAATTTGATTGAGCTTACCAAATCTAATTGTTCTATCACCAATGCAATTTAATATAATGGGCTTCCATTTACCTCCAATGATACTCATGGTTCGGGTTACAGGGCAATTCAAAGGATTGGAAATAAATTTACTACTCATAATTGTGGTTACCTTTTGGTTACTTGTATTTACTATATCAGTTACAAATGTATACTGATTAATTTAATTTTGACACAACATAAAATATAAACAACATGAGATTATTTTTATCCCTTTTAACGACCATTTTAATTATGGGAAATTTACAAGCACAGACATCAAGTGAGACACTAGTTAAAGAGTGGCAAAGAGCAAAGGCTTACACGAAAGAGTATTTAGATGCAATGCCTGAAAGTGGCTATTCATTGAAGCCAACAAAAGAAATGCGTTCGTTTGCTGGTCAGGTTTTACACTTGAGCGATGCAATTTATGGATTTGTTGCCTCTGCAACTGACGAAAAGCCAACAGCGTCTGATTTGGAAAAATCAAATGACACTAACAAGGCATCTGTTACTTCTAAGGTATTAGCAGCTTATGATTTTGCTATAAACTCAATTCAAAAATATCCTAGTTCAAAACTATCAGAGCACATTAAGTTATTCGGTCAATTTGATATGAGTAGAGAACAAGCAGTAAACAAATGCTTTGAACATCAAACACATCACCGTGGTCAAACAACTGTTTATTTAAGATTGGCAGGTGCCACACCACCAGCTGAAAAATTGTTCTAAAACTACTTATATATGAAAATATCAAAATGCGGATTACTCGCTCTATTAAGTTTCTTCGTTTTTTTCTATGCACATGCGCAGAACTTATCAAATAATGAAGTACTAATTCATATAAATCCGATAAATGGAAGTGACATGAATGACGGCTCATTTATGAGTCCGATTAAAACCTTACAAGCAGCCGCTAAAAAAATAAATAAATTAAACGGTAGTGGTTCTATTAAAATTATACTATCTGAAGGGTTGTATGATTTAAATGAAACAGCTGATTTTAACCCAATAAATTGGAACTTTAGTAAAGATGCTAGGCTTACTATTACTGCAGAAATATTGCCAAATGATTCACTTTGGGAGCCTGGCAAGATGCCAATTATTATTTCTTCAATGCCATTTAATTTGGATAGAAATAACAAGAATGAAGTCACTGGTGGTTCAAATTATGGAATTTTAATACAGACAAGCCATGTAACCATTCAAGGTTTAAGAATTTTGGGCGAGCCTGTTCACGAATTACCTAAAGAGGGAGTTTTAATTAGAAATTACCCTATAGTTTGGGATGGAAAGGACTTATCAGATTTAGTAATTACTCAATGTTTGTTTTTGGGAAATAAATTTGCACTGCCCAATCATTTAGGCGTTTTAGCAAGTGGTACAGAATTAAATGTTAATCATTGTGTTTTCTATGGGGTTAAAGATGGTGTAGTAATGTGGAACAAAAAATCTGATAAAAGCCAAATGCATCATAATTTATTTTTAAACATGTACGGAGCTGCTGTCTGGACTTGGTCTACAAGTAGTGATTTTAAATTTTATAACAATGTTGCTTCTAACGTAAATGTGTTATGGGTATTAGATAAAGATGAAAAAGAATCTTTTGAAGTAACAAATTCATTATTAGTAGGCTATAATAGCTTTGTAAATAAGGGTGGTGGTCCTCTAGATTTTGGCACACCGTCTTTAAGTAATAAAGTAAAAT